>ERZ808035.35-NODE-35-length-193672-cov-6.913495_pt1 | contig 193672 bp, 144 predicted proteins | sample MGYA00380189_ERZ808035 | MGnify/ENA primary metagenome ERZ808035 (study PRJEB31490, sample SAMN06133407) | mouse gut metagenome | isolation source: M5_1 | host: mice | place: China: Chengdu | collected 2015-05 ... | reverse complement strand
CCGCCGATCGCCAGACCCGAAGCAACCACACCTACAAGCTCGCCGATCTGCTGTTTCTTCGGTGTTGCGCCCAGCAGGTATCCGGTCTTCAAATCCTGCGACGTATCACCCGCAATTGCCGCGATAATACAGATGACAGAACCGATGGCAATAGCTCCCATCATACCGTTAATGCCGCTGTCGCCCGTAGCTTTAATCGTAATCGTGGCAATCAGCAGTGTAGCGATTGCCATACCGGAAACCGGGTTGTTGGAACTGCCGATCAGTCCTACCATACGGGAAGATACCGTAGCAAAGAAGAAACCGAATACAACGATGAGCAGCGCACCCAGAATGTTAACGGGAATCGCCGGAACAAGCCAGATAATAACAATCATGGCCACGATACCGATCAGAACAATACCCATCGGAAGATCCTGTGCCGTTCTCGCACCGCTTGTACTCTTGCTGCCTTTCATACTCTTAATAGAGTCTCTGAAGGTCGTAACGATAAGCGGCAAGGATTTGATCAGGGAAATGATACCGCCCGTAGCGATCGCACCCGCACCGATATATCTCACATAAGAACCCCAGATCGATGATGCACCGCCGCTCTCATAGAGCTGGCCGATGGTCGTTCCCACTTCCGCGGGATACATCCATGTATCTGCGCCGAACAGGCAGATCAGGGGAATGATCACCATCCAGCCGATCAGGGAACCGACAAACATGTAAGAAGCGATTCTCGGTCCTACGATATAACCCACACCGAGAAGCGCCGGATAAACTTCCATACCCAGTTCCCCTTTAAAAGAACGGAACTGCGCTGCAATATCGGCAGGAATAACTTTAATGCCGTCTACCAGGAATTTGAAGATCGCCGCAAGCCCCATACCGCTGAATACGGTGGAGGCATTGGAACCGCCTTCCTCACCGGCCAGCAGCACTTCCGCACAGGCTGTCCCTTCCGGATATAAAAGAGTTGCATGTTCCTTGACAATCAGGGCATTGCGCAGTGGAATCATAAAAAGTACGCCGAGCACACCGCCGCAGAGCGCGATCAGCGTGATCTCCACAAGACTTGGCATCCCGCACAGTCCTTCCTCAGCCCACAAAAACAGCGCCGGCATAGTAAAGATCGCACCGGCCGCCAGAGACTCACCGGCAGAACCGATGGTCTGAACCATGTTGCTCTCCAAAATGGAGTTTTTCTTCATGATGACACGGATCACACCCATGGAAATAACCGCCGCCGGAATGGATGCGGATACGGTCATACCTACACGAAGTCCCAGATATGCATTGGCCGCACCGAATACGATGGCGAGAATCACTCCCATGATGATCGATGTCACCGTAAATTCCGGCGTGATCTTTTCCGCAGGAATATACGGTTTGAACTCTTTGTTTTCGTTCATTTTTTCTCTCCCTCTTCATTAATCTTTTGATATCAATACGATTATACTGGAATTGTGTAGTTTTTACAAGGAAAGTTTTCATTTTCAGGCCGCGGCTTGTTATTTCTGCCAAAACAGAATTTCCTTTTTCTGAGATAAAAGCGCCGGACAGTCATATGTATATATTTTGCTTGTAAAGCCGCCTTATGTTCATGTATAATCTACTCATGCACCGGCATGAAAGCCGTATACTGCGGCAATAAAAGAAGATTCAGCACCGGTAACACGACAGCCATAACATGTGAGAAAGGAATGACAAGAGACATGACTGAATTAAAACCCATCAAAGAAGGTAAAGTACGTGAGATCTACGACAACGGCGACAGTCTGGTCATGGTTGCCACAGACCGCATCAGCTGTTTTGACGTGATCCTGAAGAACCAGGTAACGAAGAAAGGCGCTGTGCTGACACAGATGTCCAGATTCTGGTTTGACATGACACAGGACATCCTGCCCAACCACATGATTTCCGTAGATGTAAATGATATGCCCGAATTTTTCAAGCAGGAAAAGTTTGACGGCAACAGTATGCTGTGCCGCAAGCTGGACATGCTGCCCGTGGAATGCATTGTCCGCGGCTACATCACCGGAAGCGGCTGGGCAAGCTATGTGAAAGACGGCACTGTATGCGGCATTAAGCTGCCCGAAGGCTTACAGGAATCCGACAAGCTGCCGGAACCCATCTACACACCGTCCACCAAGGCCGAGATCGGCGACCATGACGAGAATATCTCCTACGAACAGAGCGTGGATTATCTGGAAAAAAGATTCCCCGGCAAAGGCGCGGAATACGCTTCCAAACTCCGTGACTATACCATCGCACTCTATAAAAAATGTGCGGAATACGCATTAACCCGCGGTATCATTATCGCGGATACAAAGTTTGAGTTCGGTCTGGACGAAGCCGGCAATATCGTTCTGGGTGATGAAATGCTCACGCCTGACAGTTCACGTTTCTGGCCCGCCGAAGGTTATGAACCCGGACACGCCCAGCCCTCTTTTGACAAACAGTTTGCAAGAGACTGGCTGAAAAGCAATGAAAATCATGACTGGACGCTTCCTGAGGAAATCGTACAGAAGACCATCGACAAATATCTGCAGGGATATGAACTGCTGACAGGGAAAAGTCTATAAAAAAAGTAATTTGCTTCGCAAATTACTTTACGAGATTCGCTTCGCGAACTCGGATAAGCGGAGGAATTTCCTAATACCAAAAGAGTCCGCCGGACAGTACTCGATGCACCGTCCGGCGGACTCTTTTAGAGCTTATTGTGCCTTATGGCAGAACCTTCATATATTCTCTCTGCTTTTCATCTACCACCAGAACAGAATCCTGGGCCTGATCGTAAACTGTACGGTCTTAGTGCCTCCATAGTTCCCGACACCTCTGATCGTTACAGAAGCCTTACCCTTTTTGATATTATTGCGGTATTCCACGATCTCATAATCTGTTTCCCACAAAGATACGTTTCCGATTTTCACCTGCAATACATCCTTGCCGGGTCTTAATTCCTCACCGGTATAAATCTGTGTCGGAACCGTTACTCTGGCTTTGCTGATGTCTGACTGTACAATGCGGTATCTCCCTTTCAATTGTCCGGTATAATTTCCTTTCCCGGATACAGCTATTTCAACCACGGTTCCGGCCGGAAGAACATCATCACTTTCCACCGGATCACCCGTATTGCGTACCGAACCGTCCGCCAGCACCGTTTCGCCGGTATAAATATATGTAAAATCCTTCTCGTAATCTGTCCCGGCCTTCAACACGGAACCGTTCAGATCCATAATCTTTGGCGTGGTCTTGTAAACATTTCTCTTATTCTGATACACTTTATCCGGCACGGACATGGACAGCGCGCCCAGATCCTGTTGTCCGATCGTAAATGTCACCGATAGAGTACCTTTAAAATTCCCCTTTCCTTTCACCGTAACTGTCGGCTTCCTGTCAGGATTCGTACCGTCATCTGCTTTCTTATTGTTCTTCCAGCTCAGTGTATAGTCTTTTCCTTCCGCCAGAATCCGGTCGCCGTATGTTACCGCCGGCTTCGGCTTACTGCCTCCTTTCATATAAGGAACCGGCGTATTGTCAAGCTGTACAGACATTTTCCTGTCTGCATCCGTATCCATGACATAAGGAATGATCTTAAAGTTCTTTTTCAGAGTGCCGCTATAACCGTTCACTCCGGTAAAAATAACGGAAGCGGTGCCCGCATTTATATTTTTCAGATAAGAAACCGTATAGTCTGTGCCTTCCGTCAATATCTTCTGTTCCTTATTGACAGTCATCGTAAGAACTGGCGCTGCACCCCACAACGGCGACTCTGTTGTCAGTTCATCTCCTGTATATGTCAATGTTTTCGGAATTCCTGTTACTTTAGCCTTTTTAATGCTGCCGCCGGTAATCCTGAACGTCACCTTTTTCGTACCGCTATAGGCTCCCATACCCGTAATGATCACCGATGCCGTACCGATATCTGTATTATCCGCATAGGCCGTCGTATAATCCACGCCTTCTGCAAGTACCTTTTGCCCGTGCTTAACAACAAACTCCTGTTCTATTTTCTGACCGGTATAAGGCTTATTTTTGATTCCTTTCACGGCTGCTTTGCTGATCAGTTCATTGTCTGTGATCGTAAGCAGAACAGTCTTCTCGCCGGTATAATTGCCCTTTCCCCTGACAATGATACGATAATCACCAGATTCTTTATAGGCTCCATCATGATCCGTGAGGTCAGGATATTCCACTGTAAAATCTCTTTTGTTGACAAGCTTTTTTCCATTCCAGGTAACCACCGGTACAGGTTTTTGTACTTTTTTATTGGCCTTCAGCAAAAGTGCAGGCGCATCAATTTCTTCATCATTGCCAATGTCTCTCGGCAGGATATTGAAGCTGACCGTCTGGCTCCCGGCATAATTGCCTTTCCCTTTCACCACTACTGCGGGCGCTTTTGTGCCGTCTATTGCCCAGCCTGCTTTCACATTATTCTTGTACGACAGCGTATAGTCCTGCCCTTCCGACAATGTCTTTGTACCATCATAAACTGTAATCTTCGGAAGCAGTTTGCTGCCGGTATAGACCTGATCAGGTATATCCGCCGCCCACATACCGTCTCTTTCAGGCAGCCATACCGCATAAAGAATCAGATCACCCTGTACATCCGTTCCGGCAGTCAGCGTTCCGTTACTGCCATAAAAAGTTCCGGTTCCATCTTTCTTGTCATTCCATCCTTTAAAAATATATCCCGGTCTGGACGGAGGTTCCGGCAGAATAAAAGCATATCCTGCTTCACCACTCTGAAAAGCAATATAATCCGCAAGACTGCTGCCGCCGTTTGTATCAAATATCACACTATACACGGTAAGCGCCGGATCCGTCACTTCAATCAGACATACGGCCCGCACTTCCTGTGCCGTCTCTGCTCCCTGTTCCGGCTGCCCTTCCTCCCCGGATGCGGTTCCATGCCAGACCATCTCCACGCTGGCACTTCCCTGAGCCAGCGCTGTAACCTGTCCCTCGCTGTTTACCGCAGCGATCGTTTCATCAGAGGAGCGGAAGGTAAAATCAGATGCCGCTGCACCTTCCGGTCTGCTCACCCATGCCAGCTGCTGAGTCTGTCCTTTTTGCATTTCATATTCTGACTGGGTGAAACTGACGGCTTTTATTCCATGCTCCTTAACCGTCACGATGCAGAAAACGGCTTCCCCATTCTCCGACAACCCTGTAACCACCGCGCTGCCTTCCTTCAATGCCTTAACTCTACATGCCGCCACAGCGCCTTCCTCAATACCGGTTTCCTCTGTCTCTGTACCGCTTACACCACTGCCGCCTTCTTCTGTTCCGGTATTTCCTCCTGTTCCCGTACTCTCCGTCGTTACACTGACGACGCTTTCATCGCTGCTCTGCCATGTCAGCGCAACAGGCTGCGTAACGGCGCCTTCCTCTCCATCCGCATACACATACAATACTGTCTCTTCACCTGCCGCCAGCGAGAGCACAGACTCACTCATGCTGTATTCCACACCCTCTGCCGGATTACTGCCTGCCATAACAGTCACTTTACAGGAGTCTGACACCTGCCCGTCCTCCGTAATCACGGAAATGTCAGTCTGACCGACCCCATATGCCGTAATCAGTCCATCCTGATTCACCGAAGCCACCGAGAGATCCGAAGATGTAAAAATACATCTGCCATAAGCATTCTGGGGCATAACAGATACATTCAGCCTCCTGCTGGTTCCGATATCCATCTGAAAATCTGCCTCTGCCTCAACGCTTTGCGCCTGGACAGGCCTGAGCATCAGAACTTCCGAATTATCAGCATAATTGGTTTCCATCTCCTCTCCTTCAACGGACAGGTAGAAATAATCTGCATCATAAACATATGTAAAGCCTGTGTATTCCTGCCCTACCGGAATGGAAAAAGGCAGACTCTCTCCCACTGCAAGGCTGATATTCTCTATCTGCCCGATCACCTCTCCGGTCTGTCCGCCGGCTCTGACATACAATGTTTTACCACTGACAGCACGATAGCCATTATTGACTGCCACGCCGGATATGACCGCCGTTTTGTCTTCTTTTGCGGAAATATCACAATCCTGCAGAGCCACATTCCCGTATCCTACCTGGGCCGATGCACTGTTATTGGACAGATCATTTTCCTCCACACCCGCGCTGGTAACAGTCAGCGTATAATCCCCCTGCACAAAATTCTGCGGAAGCACATACTCCATTTCAACAGCTGCACTACCGCCCACAGGCAGTTGTGCCGGTTTGTCTTCCTCCTTCAAAATATCTTCTCCGCTTTTCAGGACAAGATGCAGCGTGTCAATCTGAGATCCTGTATGATTGAAAACCTCTGTCCGGAAAAAGAGACTTTCACCCGGCACAGTACGCATCACATCATAGTACAAAAATTCATCCACCTGAAGATCTGAAGGAATAAGTTCCTTCGTATACCGCATGTTTGTCTGCCCGTAGGGAGACTCCGTCCACTGATCCAGTACCGTTTTCACATTGTAAAACAGGCTGACACTTCCATCATCTTCATATACTGCACCATACCCGCTTATATTGGCATGGTCGAACTCCGATAAAGGAATCGCCTTTGTAAAAGAGCCTCCTTTTTCGTATGAGATCATAGGGATCGTGGTAAATCCGTCGTTTTCCATCCACATAACCGCTTTTCCGGCAGTTCCCTGTATCACCTGAAAAGGATTATCGCAGAGAATCCCAAGGCTTTCAGAGGATTTTACATCAAGCCCGGTTATTTTTCGGATTACACCGCCCGAACACCAATAGAGCTCCTCCCCGAGAAACTGTACATAGCTGTCCTCCATCCCATTGTCTGTCAGGCGGCTCACTGTACCGTCTCTATATAAATATATATCTGCATCATCGCTGGTGGTCAGATCTCCGTCCGTATCCTGACTCCATACAGCTGCATATTTTCCGTCCACGTACCCGCTGTCCAGGCCATACAGACAGGGAATCTGCTCCGACAAGGTCTGCAGCGTTCCGGGTGTTCCCCCTTCGTACCTCCTGCTGTAAAGTGTATTCGTACCTTCAGCAAGAAAAGCATTGTCTTCACTGTTTTCCACCCAGGTAACCGTCACACCGCTGCCGTCGGAACATAAATCGGCCAGCAGAGGCAAATGATTCCCTTCTTCCGTAACTCTGACCGGCTTCTCAAATCCCGTGCCGTTAAAAACCGACAGGTACAGACTTAAATTACTGCAAAATTCCTCCAATGATGTACTGTCACCGTACTGCCTGTCCGCATTGAGCCATGCAAGATAAACGCTGTCACCTTTCGCAAGCAGCGTCGGGCTGTAATCACCACGCCCTGTCTCACATACCGGCCCGCTGCCTGTAATCACACCGTCTTTGATCACTGCATAGTATAAAGTCGTCCGATCCGCGGAGGCTTTGCTTCCGTCATCCCCGATCCACACCGCCACCCGGGTACCGTCAGTCGTCACGCAGATCTGCGGTTCGCCTTCCGGATAGACATTGTCCATGTCAAGGCTTTCAAGTGTGCCTGTATTACCGCCGTTCTCCGCAAAAGGTGCCCTTCCTTTCACCCGGCCTGCCAGGTAATCCCGGTCAGATATATAATAATCCGCATCCGCTGCCTGCTTCGTCAGCGTACCTTTCGCCTGTTTGGGCGGCCATATATCCACGTTCCATCCCTCATAGGTCGTCTTAAGCGTAAAAAACCCGACTTTCAACATGGCATAGGGTTCCAGCTGCGCTTTTAAAGATAAATCTTCCTTGATCTTCCAGTTCTTCTTAATATTAGCGGAACCTTCAAATGTTCCTGTGGCACCCACTTCCCCTTTTGCCAGATCATAGCCAATCCCTACGCAGACTGTTCCACTGATCTTCACTTTGATTGTGGATGCAAAATCAAAAAGTCCGAGGTCTTCATTAAAAGTTATATTTAAACTGCCATCTACCCCCACACTGAACCTGAATTCTCCATAGGCTACCGTTCCCGCCCATACCGGACGATAAGTGATACTTCCTTCCCCCTCGGCACCTAATATCGCTCCCGATTCAACAATCTGCGGCGTCCCGCTTGAAAAATCGATCGTAATATATGCAAAAAAATACATATTAAGCGATTCTGCGCCAAACTTGCCGTTAATTTTTCGGGTGTCCATGTTCCTCATTTCATTGAGGACATTCTCTGATTGCTGTTTTTTCCACTTTTCCAGTAATGACTTTACATACTCATAATCATCATATTTCGTATACTTGGTACTGCTTCCGATCGAGATTTTTGCTTTTGTTTTCTTCTCTCCATTTTCCCCGTTTTCCCATTGAATTTTAACCGGCAGTGAATCTTTGTAGCCTCCGCCGTCGTCTCCTTCCTCCTTATCACTTGACGTATTGAATTTCAAGTTGATCTTAATCGGAAATTCTTTTATATCCAAAGCATTTGCCGTGTCACCGTTTACGCTTGTTTCGCCCGCCTCAATATGCGGGCTCCCGCTCATCGACACTTTGGACATTTTAAGATCTTTTTTCCGTTCCATCTGTATGGTATTGACTTCACCATACTTCAGCGTCACTTCCTCCGTCTTGTCGTGGTATCCGCTTCGCGTGACAAAAACCGTTCCCAGTGCAGAATCGGCTGCCAGAATGCGTATCCTGCCGTTATGGTCGGCCTTCACTGTCCGGTCCTGATAAGAAAACACAGCGCTGCCGATTCCAATGCCGCTGTCCTGGTCTGCCGCCTGCAGAATATATTCCCCGAAAGCTGTATTTTCTCCGATACCGGCATAATTATATACAAGATATCCCTCACCTACACCCTGTAAAATCGGGAACTGGTATTTGCGATTGCCTTTCTTCCATATTTCATTAAAATCCCATTCTGCATATGTGTCCGTCTGTGTCATCTGGTCAAGGGTACAGGCTGTCGTATCCGGAAGTTCATATTCATTGGTATATCCCACCGCCGGCTCACCGTCTTCCATATAATAAAGCTTCTGCGCCTGTATTTTCCCCTGATCATATTCAGAGACTCCGCCGGCTATGCCGCCATAATATCCCTTCTTTGCCGCTTCATGTTCCAGCTTCCCCACATGATAGCAGTGTTTGAGCGTAAGCGTTGTCCCTTCCCCGGACGCAAAAGCATTTCCGATGATTCCGCCTGCATAATTTGCCTGTTCGTTTTCTACGGCAATTACGCCACAGTTAAAACAGTTTTCCACAACTGCTTCACCGGTATTGGATGTGCCTGTCAGGCTGCATTGCCCTGCAATTCCGCCGACAGCCTGTCCTGCATGACTGCTGTCCACTTCTTTGTCAGAAATAATTTTTCCCATATTATAGCAGGCCGAGACTGTGCCGCCATTCAGGTTTGCAACAACACCGGCGGCCTCACGTCTGGCTGATACTTCTCCAAGATTAAAGCATTTCTCGATACGGGCGCTCATGGCATCGCCATAAAAACCCAGCCAGCCGACAATGCCGGCAGCAGGACCACTGGCTTTGATCCTGCCCGCATTGTAACACTGTTCTACACCTGCATAATTTACGGTTCCTGCAATTCCGCCCGTATAGGAACCGACCTCCCCCGATACGGTGATTTCTCCCAGATTATAGCAACCACGGAGCACTGTGCTGCCCTGCTGCTCCGAACCGGAATTCACTTCCCATACAATACCGGCAGCCCCTTCCACAGCCTCAATTGTGCCTTCATTATAACATTCGGAAACCAGTACTTCTGCTTTTTTATTACTGATACTTTGTATAATTCCGCCCACATGATTTCCTGACAGTCTGCCCTTATTGCTGCATGCCGATATTTTCACCGTCCCGGTACCACTACAGGAAATATCCCCCACAATGCCGCTCACATATCCGTTCCACGTCGTATCTCCTGTAACCAGATCCCCGTTGTTTTCACAGCCTGTAATGGTAATCCCGCTTGTACCGGACTGACCGGCATAACCCACAATACCGGCAAGTTTTCCTGTTCCTTCCAGAATACCTTCGTTGATACATTGGGATACGATACCTGCAGAAAAATCACCGGCAATTCCTGCTGCCGTCTCCTTCTCCGCCCCGGTCTTTACCGTTCCCGCGTTACGGCAGTCTGCTATTTTCCCTTTTCCCCGGATCGTAATACCTGCGGCACTGCCCGTAAGCGATGTTACACTTGCCCCTTCGTCATTGCGGCAGGATTGTATCACACTTGTTTCGTCATACATATAGTATACAATACCTGCCGCACCGCCCTGTTCCATCATAACCTGGCCGCTGTTCACGCAATATTCCAGCGTATCTCTGTTGGTTCCTGCAATTCCGCCAATTCCGGTATTGGCATAGTTTGTGTTAATCTCACCGCTGCACTCCATCACTGCTTTCATGGTGCTGTTACTGACCGTACCACCATTAAAGCCGACAATTCCTCCCATGGCCGTGATATTCATTCCCTGTACCAGATTCAGATTTCTCATTGTAACATTTCCACTAACCGTACAGTTATCTATGGAAGCATAGTTTTCCCCCACAAGCACTCCCATTGTAAGAGCAGCGCTACCTGTCACTTCTTTCACATCCAATTCAAATAATGCGTTATCGACAATAAGATTACTGATACTAGCAGATGACGATGCATAACTGAACAAGCCGATATCCTGCCTGTATACATTACTGTCAACTGCTTCCAGATGAATATAAAGATTCTCTATTCTATAGGAACCGCCATCCAGATGCCCGCGAAAATTCTCAATGGGTGTCCACGAGTTCGCGGGATTCTCAAGATTTTCGTTCAATCGTATATTAGATGACAGTTCATAATATTTCGAGCTGGATTTGGATGCTTCCTGACTGAAAAGATTAAGTTCTTCAATCGTGCCGATCTGATATGGATCCTCCTGTGTTCCGCTCCCCTTTGCAAACTCCTGCGCCACTTCATGGCCTGCCAGACCACAGGCGGACATACTCTGCCCGTCGTCTTCCGGGTTTTCCGGAATCTTATCTGTATCCTGATCTTCTGTACCGGAACCTTCTGTTCCATCCTCAGGCACATCTTCCTCTGTACCGGAACCTTCCGTTCCATCTTCAGGCATATCTTCCTCTGTACCGGAACCTTCCGTTCCATCCCCGGGCACATCTTCCTCTGTACCGGAACCTTCCGTTCCATCTCCGGGCACATTTTCCTCTGTACCGGGATCTTCCGTTCCATCCCCTGGCACATTTTCCTCTGTACCGGAGCCTTCTGCTCCCTCTCCGGGCGCATTTTTCTCTGCCTCATTCGTCAACAGACTCCTGCCCCGGCTCTCCGCCGCCATAACATTAACGTTTACACTTGATAATAACATTGCAAACGCCAGTAACATACACAATACTTTTCGACTCATCTTAACCTCCATCCTCACCACGCTTTTCCAATTACCGCCCCGCTGTATACTCTGAAATCATAGCATTTCTATCCTGCAAATCGCTTTTTCACGCTTCTCTTAACTTACGGCCTCCATGACCTCTTCCGAGTATATATAGACCGATATCGGTCGCTATAAATATATACCGATAGTGGTTATTATGCAAGTAGAAAGAGGCGCAATATTGATCATATATAACAATCGGTGGAATACCATGAAGGTAAAAGAAATGACAAAAGTAATTTGCTTCGCAAATAACTTTGCGAGATTCGCTTCGCGAACTCAGATAAGCGGAGGAATTTCCTATACCATAAAAGAGTCCGCCGGACAGTACTCGATGCACCGTCCGGCGGACTCTTTCTCTTTTCCTATATACCTTACGCCTCCTGCAGCGTCTTGATCATCTCCTCCGCCACATTCATGACTTCTTCCATCATAACATCCACCACGGCCACCCGCAACGTCTCCATCAACGCACTGCAGTTATCCGGTATGCGGCACTTCTCAAGTTCCTGCATGGCCGCATCCACGCCGTCCAGGTCAAACTCATCCATGCAGTTGCGCATGTTCATCAGGATCTCTGCAAGTTCCTGTGCCGGCACTTCCTTCTTATTCTGGTTGCCGGCTTCCCCGTAAGGACGCAGCACTTCTTTATAGCTTTTCAGTTCCTCTAACAATCCCGGTGTCTCGGCCATAATGGTATCCACATCGCCTGCATTGCCACAGTTCTCCATCCGGTGGAACCACTCGGACAGATGTGCCGCACCTACCATACGCGCCGTATTCTTCAGGGCATGGACTTCTATGGTATAATCTCTGATCAGACCGTCTGCAAGGCACTTCTCTATCTTGTTGGCCTTGGCATCAATCAGCTTGTAAAAATCACCCAGCAGTTTATACCACAGCTTCTCGCTGCCGGAATACTTGACGCCGTCCGCCGCATTGATACCCGGAAGTTCCGGAAGCGCTGCGCCTTGCGCCGGGCCTGCCGCCTGGCTGTCTGATGAGCCCTTTCCGCCCGCCGCCTCACCGGCTGATGCATCGGTTCCGTCTCCCTGCGTATCCGCCCCGCCCGGAACGATCAGTTCCTCCGGCAGCCATTTCCTGATACACTTGCAGATCTCTTTCATCTCAATAGGCTTAGCCACAAAATCATTCATGCCTGCCTCCGCGAATTTCTCACGGGCATCCAGCAGCGCGTTTGCCGTCAGCGCCACAATGGGCACAGTATGATAATATTCGTCTTCCATCTGACGAAGCCGCTGGGTCGTCTCGATTCCGTCCATAACAGGCATCATATGATCCATAAAGATAATATGATACTTCTTTTCCTGCGCCATCTGCAGCGCCCGCTTGCCGCTCTCCACCGTATCAATCTGCATATGAAGGGGCTCCAGCAGTCCGGCGGCCACTTCCAGATTGATCTCATTGTCATCCACCACCAGAACCAGTGCCTCCGGTGCGGTAAAATTCATATACTCTTCTGTCACAGGGCCCACATACAAAGTCTCATGATTGACAGTCTGGCAGAAATTCTGACTGTACAGCGGTTTATCCACCGCAGTGACTCCTGCCTCATTACATTCTTCCAACAACGGATTGCGCATCACACATACCTCCCCCATCTGTGCGCCATATTGCTTTATTTTTTCTGTCAGTGACCGGCAGCCTGCCATATCCGTAAAGAAAAAGTCAAGCTGCTCTTTTGTCTTTTCCCATTCCTCATAGGGCATACAGTTCACTGCAAATTTATCAGTCAGATCACGCAGCGCTTCCCACAGACACGTCTTGCTGAAGTATCCGCTCACCCGCAGCTTTTTTTTCGCTTCTTCATCACGAATGATTGCCGCAGGCTGATCACCGCATGATTTCTGTATGACATTAAAGTAAAATTCGCTTCCTTCTCCGTATGTACTGCGTACACCGATATTGCCGCCCATCATCTCCACAAGCTGTTTGGAAATCGACAGGCCAAGACCCGTGCCTTCTTTTCCACGGTTGCGCTTGCTGTCAACCTGCTGGAAAGAGCCAAACAGTTTATCCATGTCTTCTTCCCTGATCCCCTGTCCGGTATCCTGCACCGACACAAGCAGTTCTACATTACCGCCGCTGGCGCTGCCCACCCGGATCTGAAGCCTGACATATCCCTGTTCAGTAAATTTAATGGCATTGTTGACAATGTTGATAATGATCTGTCTGATGCGCAGCCCGTCACCGTACAGCTTCCGCGGAAGTTTCTCATCAATATCAAAAAGGATCTCCACGTCCTTATCCCCGACTCTCGTCAGGAATATCATACTCAGATCGCTGAACATGGACAGAGGTTCGTACTCTTCTTCCACCAGTTCCATCTTGCCCGATTCCATCTTGGAAAAATCCAGGATATCATTGACAATATTAAGAAGGGCATTGCCGGAGTTCTTAATATTAATCAGATAGCCCATATCCTGGTCAGAATGCTTCTCGCGAAGCAGGATCTCTGTCATACCCACTATGGCATTCATGGGCGTTCTGATCTCGTGGGTAATGTTGGAGACAAAAGTTGACTTGGCCTGATTGGCCGCCTCCGCACGTTCTTTGAGTCCTTTCATGATCTCCGCCTGCTCTTTTGCATTTCTGGCGTAGTGGAAACTGTCGGTAATATCATTGAACACATACATTTTACCGAAATACAGATTATGCTTGGTCAGCAGACGGCTGCCCACATCGTACACCCGGTTATTCCGTTCCACATTCCGCTTCTCTACGATACAGTCATCCAGTTCCTCAATGATCTCGGTCAGCCTGTTTTCATTTTCCAGTGAATACAGTTCTCCTGCCCTTTTATTATAATATACAAGCCGGTTGTCCTGATCCAGCACGATCAATCCGGCTGAAAGTTCATCCATGGCCTGATCTGTAGCCATCGTCAGCGTCTCCAGGATCTTATCCCTGTGCAGATATACGGACAGGATAAGAATGGAGATCAGATAGCTTAACAACGTGCAGTCATAGCCGCCCATCCAGTTTCTCAGATAGCCGATCCAGCCCACCAGCACCACCGTAATAATCATAAAAAAGGCCACCATCCTGCGCCGCTCCCGGTCACTTCCCACGTGGAAATACCGGTAGGCACAGACCCCCGCCATAGTAACTGCATAGAGCGTCAGCAGGCCGTGATATACCAGATACACAGGGCCATGTCCTAACACGAGATGGGGGAAAAATCCTTCCCGGGTATACTCGATGCTGCTATAATATAACCCGTGACTGTCACTTGTAATGACCAGGAAGGTTACGGCAATATGAAACCATCTTAAAATACCCGGCAGCCATTTGGGCAGTCTGACTTTACAACATTCCATCGCAAAAAGGAACATCGTCAGAACGATAAAGGGCTTTCCCAGATAGGAAAACTTTACCGCCATCATCGCCTCCTGCGGTGTATCCGCCTGCATTTCAAACAGATAGCCCACAAAGTTGACTAACAGTGCCGCCATCAGAAGAAGCAGCCTGATCTGCTGCCGGGAAGGCCTCTGGTTGATGAAGTAAACCGCCTCCGCAAACAATATGGCAATTCCTACAAACTGTATCACAATAAATAAAGTATACATTATGCGTCCTTCTCCACTTTTTCTTCAAATTCCGCTACCGGCATGGGCTTCGCAAAATAAAATCCCTGAATCATGTCGCATCCCTGTCCTGCCAGAAAATCGACCTGTTCTTTCTTCTCGATCCCCTCTGCCACAACACGCATGTTCAGATTCCTTGCCAGCTGAATGGCCTCTTTTACCACGATCTGTCCCCGGCCGTCATCATCGTCGCCACGGAAAAATTCTCCGTCCAGCTTCAATACGTCAATGGGAATATCTTTCAACGAATTCAACGAAGAATAACCTGCGCCGAAATCGTCCATGGAAACATGAAACCCGTATGCCCGCAGCTGCCTGACCGTCTCCACCAGAATATCCTTGTCGTCAAAGAAAGCACTCTCCGTCACTTCCAGCTCAATCAATTCATGTTTCGGTCCGTAGGCATCCACAAGCTGGCAGATATGCTCCGCCAGACCTTCCTGTGCAAAATGCGCCCTCGAAACATTGATGGACACGGGCACCATCTTTTTGCCCTGAATCGTCCATTCTGCCTGCAGCTTGGCCACATGGGAGATCATATAATCATCCAGCCTTGTAATAAAACCTGTTTCTTCAAAAATCGGAATAAACCTGCACGGCGCTATCAGTCCCTCCTTCGGGCTGACCCACCGCACCAGCGCCTCGGCTCCTACCATCTTCGCATTTACCGGACTGTACTTGGGCTGCAGATATACCTGAAACTCTTCGTTGCGAAGGGCGGCCTCCATCGTATCCTCCACCCAGCGCTCCCACAGCTGTCTGCCCAGCATTTCATGGTCAAAAAAGGTCACTCTCTGCTCTTCCCCGTATCCGGTGGCTATTCTGGCTGCATTTGCATAAGTATAAAGCTGATTGATATCCACATTCTTTCTGGCGCGATACCACTTATCGTCTTCCGCCACATAAGGAGGAATCATAGTGATCCCCGCATGAAAATGGATCTTCTTCTCCGGTTTCAGTCCGGTCAGTTCCGCCAGAAGAGAACGCATACGCTTCCGGCAGTTCTCCTGACGTTCCTCCTCGTTCTCTCCCTCACATCTGAGAAGCATACCGAAATCCGCGCCTTCATGCCTGGCATAAAGTTCGTCTTTCACCACACGCACCCGCAAAAATCCATCCATGGCTTCCAGCAGTTCCTCTCCTGCCCTGACACCGTAACAGGCACAATAATTCTGATAACGTTCCAGATGCAGATTGACCACTGCATAGGCTTTCTTCTTACTGTACAGCCTTGTCAGCACACGCTCCGCGCCGGTCTGAAAGTAAAGCCAGTTCCTGCCGCCGGTAACCGCATCCAGATAAAACAGCTGAGTCATCTTCTGCTGGGTCACGATAGAGCGGATGGTATTGATAAACAACAGAATCACCGGTATCAGCAGGAATACAAGGGCGATCACTCCGAAGAAGCACACATACACAATGTCCTGGCGCTTAAACTGTATGTCACATTTCACATACAAATCATAGGCTTCATCCTTCAAAGACGCCTGCAGCCAGTATGCCTGACAGATAATCGTCTCATCCAGCCACTGGGCAAGCGTCTCCCCGTCCTCACCCGGCTCAAATACCCTGCCGAACACATCGTCCACCGGCATGTTTAAAACCGTACCAAGCCCCTGCTCCCGTGTAAAACTGCTCTTGTTGTCCGCTACTGCAACAAATTCCCGTCCAACCTGAAATTCCAGCATCATCTCAAAATCCGGTTCCGAATCGCCGGTTCTGAATACCATATTCTGATCCTGATCCAAAACATACAAATCTCTGCCATCCGTTATGTACTGCTGCATCTCGTTCATGGCTTCGGAAAAGGTTCTTCCGCCCGCCATAAGCTGATCCAGTGCGTCACTGACGCGCTGCGTCTCCTCATAATGATGCACCACTTTCGTTCCCATGATGTACAGAGCGATAAACTGTAAAAAGACCGTGACGGCCAGGATACAACTCACCACAAATACTACAAACACTACAATAGAAGGCCAGATCCTCTTTCTCTTTAATTTCCTGAATGTCTTCTCTTTCACACTGCTCATAGGGCATCCTCCCCGCCGCATACGGGCAGCCTGTCTCTTCCGGTCATACCGGTACAGCAAAGCCCGCCTGCCGCAAACTGCTACACTGGAAAATATTTTATCACAATTCCTTCCAAATGTCTTCTGCCGGATTGAACACCGTTGCATTTTCGTTTATTTTCGGGCAATGTTGCCTGTCCGCCCCGTTTTCTGACTGCATTTCACCCGGATTCCTGCGAATCATGCCTTTTTCCACATCAAATCATAATAAAAGATATACTGCTGCATGATCCCCGCATATCCCGCATACTTTTCGAAGGGAAATCCTGCCGGATATTGAGCATCCAGAACCTGCCGGATATGGGTATCCACCGGAAAAGCATCCAGATGATGCAGCCCGAACAGGCAGATACAGTCGGCAACTTTCCCGCCTACACCACTTAATTTAAGCAGTTCCTCCCTGGCCTGTCCGTACTCCATACTCCTGAGCGCTTCAAGATCCACTTCTCCGTTCACGATGCTGCGCGATGTATTCACGATATAACGGCTGCGGTAGCCCAGATTACACCCCCGCAGTTCCTCCTCCGTTGCCCGTGCAAGAGCCTCTGCACCGGGAAACGTATCATAACTCCTGATACCATGCGGCATTTCCCGATACCGCCTTTCACCATAATTCGCGCAAAGAGTCTCAATGCACTTCCGGATCCGCCTGATATTATTCTGTTGAGAAATGATAAAAGAGATCACCATCTCCCACACATCCTGCCGCAGAATCCTGATTCCACTGCCAAAATCCGCCGCCCGGGCAAGATATGTATCTTCTCCGCACACCGCAGCAATACAACTGCCGTAATCTCTGTCTATATCAAAATACTGCCGCCAGATGGAGTCATACTCTTCCCGGCTGCAAAACAGAGTCAATTCCTCCTCTGTCTGTTCCATTTCCAGATAGTTTCCGAAGGCTGTCAGACAGTACCTCTTCTCATCCAGACGATTCATGCGGAAGCACTGCCCGGATTCACTGATCTGCTGTATGGACAGATTGGGAACCTGTATTTTGATCACTGCATCGTCTTTTGTCATTTTAAAATCATGCCTTTCTCAGCCGGTACACCGCAAATCCCTGTTGCAAAAAAGAATTGACTGCACTCATTTCTGCCGCACAGCCAACTCTTTCAAGTTGCTTTTTATAAACAATATTTACAATTAATATTCATTTCCCGGAAAAGACGGAATCCCCGCAAGCCCTTTTGCCAGTTCCTCATCTGTCGGAATATAATCTGACATCTGTCCGTCATGGAATTTGCCGTAGGCTACCATATCGAAGTATCCTGTGCCGGTGAGACCGAATACGATCGTCTTCTCCTCTCCGGTTTCCTTACACTTCATCGCCTCGTCAATGGCCACTCTGATGGCATGTGCACTTTCCGGCGCCGGAAGGATACCTTCCACTCTTGCAAACTGCTCCGCCGCTTCAAACACCTCGGTCTGCTTCACGCTGACAGCCTCGATCAGCCCGTCATGATACATCTGTGATACAACAGAACTCATGCCGTGATACCGCAGTCCGCCTGCATGGTTGGGTGCCGGCATAAAGCCGCTTCCCAGGGTATACATCTTGGACAGCGGACATACCTTGCCGGTATCGCAGAAATCGTATACAAATTTTCCTCTTGTAAGGCTGGGACAGGATGCCGGCTCTACCGCAATAACCCGGTAGTCCGCCTCGCCCCGCAGTTTTTCACCCACAAAAGGAGAGATCAGGCCGCCCAGATTGGAACCGCCGCCCGCACAGCCGATAATCATATCCGGCTTAATATCATATTTCTTAAGCGCCGCCTTGGTCTCCTCACCGATGATGGACTGATGAAGCAGTACCTGAGACAACACGCTGCCTAATACATAACGATAGCCCTCTTTGTCGGTGGCTGCCTCCACCGCCTCGGAAATAGCACATCCCAGACTGCCCGTAGTGCCGGGAAACTCTTCCAGAATCCTGCGTCCCACTTTCGTGGTATCGGAAGGCGAAGGCGTCACCTGTGCTCCGTAGGTACGCATCACTTCCCGGCGGAAAGGCTTCTGTTCATAGGAAACCTTTACCATATATACATGACAGTCCAGATCAAAATAAGAACATGCCATGGAAAGCGCCGTTCCCCACTGTCCTGCCCCGGTCTCCGTTGTAACGCCCTTAAGTCCCTGCTGTTTCGCATAATAAGCCTGAGCGATGGCGGAATTTAATTTATGGCTTCCGCTGGTATTATTTCCCTCAAATTTATAATAAATCTTCGCCGGCGTATCCAGCTTCTTTTCCAGACAATATGCCCGTACCAGAGGCGCCGGACGGTACATCCTGTAAAAATCCTGAATCTCCTGGGGAATGTCGATATAGGCATCTGTATCGTTCAACTCCTGTTTCACCAGTTCGTCACAGAATACCCCTCTCAGTTCCTCAAAAGTCATTGGCTTCAAAGTCTCCGGATTCAAAAGCGGCGCCGGCTTGTTCTTCATATCGGCACGCACATTGTACCACTGCTTCGGCATCTCGCTTTCTTCCAGATAAATCTTATATGGTATGGTTTTGTCTGACATTTTCTTACTCCTTCCGGTGTTGACGGTAACTCTAAAGATAACGCACTCTTAAAATTGTATGAAATATTCCGTAAAAAGTCAACTGCTTCCGTTGGATTCACGATAATTGAATAGACTGTTACTGGAACGGAGTGAACAGTAACAATAGACTTCCCCCCTAAACTGTAATATACTCATATTGTAACAGTACAAACTACAAGAAAGAAAGCAGGTGGTTGTATGAGTATGACAGATAGCCAGTTCAAAGGCTTTGTCAGATTTGTTTTAGATGACATCAAAGAAGTACTTGAAACAATGCCAGATGGCAAAGAAAAAGAAAAGCTGCAAAAAGTGGCAGACAATTTGCAGCAGACTCTTGAAGATTAACAAATACCACATATTTAATAAATCAGGGTGTGAAGTCTCTTAACCGATTAAGACTTCACACCCTTTTATGATTATAGTACCTTTTCCTGTAATCCAGAAGACATCTTCACGCCCGGTATCATACCTGTTTCACATAATTCACCACGAGAATCGCCGCTCCCAGCACCGCAAGCACTGCTCCTGTAGCCCGGTTCAATGTGGCCGGTGCCGCCTTGTTGGCAAACTTCGCCGCGATCCGTGCCCAGAGCAGCGTAGATGCCACGCAGAACACAAGACACCAGAGATCCGGCTGCCCGCCGATGGCAAAGTGGCTGGCGGCCCCGGTAAAGGCCGTAAAGGTCATGATAAACACGCTTGTGCCCACAGCCGTCTTCAGTTCATAGCCTAACACACTTGTCAGGATCAGAAGCATCATCATGCCGCCGCCGGCACCGATAAATCCGCAGATGAATCCCACCATGATCCCGCAGATGACTGACTGGATGACCCGCTTTCTTCCGCTTACCTGATTCATGGTTTCCTTTGTCGTCATAACCGGCTTCACGATAAATTTAATACCCAGAAACAATGTCATAAACGTAGAAAAACTTCCCATTGTGGTATTGGGCACTTTGCTTGCCGCCCAGCTTCCAAACAGTGTACACAAGAGTACCGTCACCATCATCACAAGGCCGTTACGGATATCCAGATTCTTGTTTTTACCATAAGTATAGGCGCTGACTGCGCTTGCCAGCACATCGCTGGCCAGGGCGATCCCCACCGCCTCGTAAGCCGGAAGACCCAGAAATGTTATGAGCATGGGGCTGATCACCGCCGCCGCACTCATTCCCGCGAATCCGGTGCCGAGGCCGGCCCCGATACCCGCTATAAAGCAGATGATAAACCTGTACATAATTTATGCTCCTCTCCCTGTGCCGACCCGTTTTCATCCTCTTAAAAACGGCCGGTGTTCTATGAGATCCGGTTCATACACCGCTTCATGCCGTCCGGTTTCTTCCGCGGGATTCTCTCCATCATAATTACTCTGGAATCATAAAATGTCAAGGCCAAATACACCTTCTACATATAAAATATTTTTCCTATATGCCCAAAAGACAGGCGATCTCCGCCTGCCGGCCTTCGCATGTCCCGCACTCAATACCGCAGTACCTGATCCTGCAATTCCTCACAATCTAATTTTTACCGTATGGAAGCCCGCACCACCATACATTCTCCCCCAAGAGGAGAAAGGATAAATTCCTTCACGCCTGCGGGGATGATAAAAGTCTCCGCATAATGTGCCTCGAAAGACTCAAATGCGTCCGCGGGAGAAGAAACCAGCACACCTGCACCATCCACCACATTGCACATGCTCACACTGTCGCCGCAGTCACAGCTTACAGGCACGGAAAGCTTATAGCGTCTTGTCTCAATAAATTCCCGCTCATGCAGTCCTGTCCTGATTTCCTCATAACCTGCTTCCTCATAGATCGTCTCGTAATGATTCAGAAGATTCTCCTTCACCCACCGGGTCGTTCTGTCCCACTGTATCACGTGCCGGCCGTGCTCTATATGTACCGGGCGCGGTCTGCCGTCCAGCCCCAGTCTGCCCCAGTCCCAAAGCTTAAATGTAAAAATATATGGTGTGGCACTGATTTCCAGCACCATACAGTTCTTTCCCGAACAGTGCACCGTGCCGGCCGGGATCAGAAAATGATCATGTTTTTTTGCAGGCCAGATATTCACATAATCCTCCGCCGCAAACGGGCTTCCGCCTGCCTGCGCCTCTTCCAGCTTCTGCAGCATTTCTTCCCTGTGGATCCCTTCCTGCAGGCCAAGATAGACCACCGCGTCATCGCCGCAGTCCAGAATGTAATAGCTCTCATCCTGTGTGTAGTGCATCCCGAAGGTATTCTGGATATATTCCGTGAGAGGATGCACCTGCAGAGACAGATTCTGTCCGCCCATGGTATCCAGAAAATCAAACCGGATAGGAAACTCATCCCCGAATCTGGCATGTACACGGCTGCCCAGAAGTTCCTTGGGACGGTAAAATACCGCATCAATAGCCGGAAACTCCATCCGTACATCTCCAAACTTAAGAAAAATGCTGTTTTCCTCCGGCACTCCGTCAAAAGCCCATGCGTAATTGTCCGCATCACCGTCAATTTCACAAATTTCCCGCATCCACTGTCCGCCCCAGACCTCCGGCGCATAGTAAGGCACCAGACGGAAAGGCTCCCGTGAAAGCTGCTTCAACCCCTGTCTGAATCCGTCTCCCGATACAATCTTCGGTCTTCCTGCAATCACAGTATCTGCCGCCCACTGTATCCTGTCCAACAGCACCCGCTTGTGCCGGTCCGCCATTCTCCATTCCACAAAGAAACCCTGTTTAAACTTCTTCAGTTTGTCTTCATCCCCGTTGTCCGTCTTCCAGTTCGGCATTCCTTCTCTGAACCTGCACTGGATCTCCCAGCGGGGCATATCAAAATAAACCACATCAGCGGCCTCTCCCGCCACAAGTGCCGCGCCCACGCCGTAAACAATGACTCTCTCGCCGTTCTGCACAAGCCCCTTCACATATGCCTGCATCTCTTCTGTTTTCCGGGCATCATAAATGTCGCCGAGTTTCAGCGTATTCATGACACCGAACACCCTGTCGTCCGTCAGAAACGGCTCAATCAGCCTGTGATACGCCTCGTCGCTCATGCAGCACTTCTCCGCATCCACCATATGGTATCCGGTGCGCGCAAGTTCACACACCAGTTCCTCTCTGTTGACTTCAGGATAAAATTCTGCCGCCACCACCGGATTCTTTGTTTCTTCCATGATGATCCGCCTCACAGCGTTCCATCCTTCATACGCCGGATAGCCTTCTACCTTTTTTTCAGGATATTTATCAAAATTATGATACCGGTTTCTCCCCGTTATGCCGCTTTCCATCTTCATTCCGCTTCCGTATACCTTTCTGCATTTTATTTCACAAATTTGCCGCTCCCACAATACCCGCCTGATTCTGCAGCGCCGCCTGAACCACAGCCACCGGCGCATACTCATAGCCGTATACGCCTTTCTCCAGTTCTTTCTGCAGCCGCGGCAGGATCAGGTCCGCCGATGCCGACACACCGCCGCCGATCACAATGACCTCCGGACGCAGAATATTCGAAATATTAACTGCCCCGACGGCAAGATACGCAAGAAATTCTTCCACGATGTGTTCTGCTCCCGGATCGCCTTCTCTCATCTTATCAAATATCTCTTTTGCACTTCCGGGTATCTCATAAAGTCCTGCGCTCCGCCTTTTTACTGCCTGCGCAGAGGCGTAGGTTTCCAGACAGCCCTGTCTGCCGCAGTTGCAGATCCGTCCGTTTGTTTCCACTGTATGGTGCCCGAAAATATATGCCATGGAGCCGTATCGCCCGGTTTCCAGCTTTCCTTCGCAGACAAAACCGCCGCCCACGCCGGTTCCGATGGTAAACATCGCCATTCTTCCGTATCCCCGGCCAGCCCCGTAGAGCGCTTCGCCCAGCGCCGCACAATGGGCATCATTGGCGATCTTAACCGTCACAGAGATCCGCTCCTGCATATCCTGCACAAGGGACATATTCTGCCACCCGAAATTATTGGAGCAGCAGACAAGTCCTTTCCTGCTGTCGATCAATCCCGGCACCCCCATGCCGATACAGTCTGCTTCGGGACATCGGGCAAGCAGTGAACCTGTCCCTTCCGCAATTTTGTCGAGTACCGCCTCATATCCTTCCGACACAGGCGTGTCAAAAGCTTCCTCTGCAGTCACTCTGCCGTCTTCCACGATACCCATTTTGATCACAGTGCCGCCCAAATCAACACCGATCCGTTTGTCAGCCATACTTCCCCGCTTTCCGCCTTACGCAAATAAAAAAAACTTCCAGAATCACCGTACTCTGTTCCCCGGCAATCCAGAAACAAACATTCCCACCGCCCGTACAGTTAAGGACATTCAGCCATCACCGGTCTCCCCGTCTCCGCGGACCGGTACAGCTTCTCAATCACATTCTGCACGTATACACCCTGCTGTCCTGTCACCAGCAGTTCCTCCTTACCCAGACACGCATTTACGAACTGCACCAGTTCCTTTTTATGAAGGTCCTCCTTTTCCTCAAAGGGGAAATGCTGATCCCATATTTCTCCGTCTTCCCCGGAATAAATATTCAGCGGAAACAGATCCGCCCCCTTTTTATCCCCGAAAATACTCAGCTTCCTTACATCCCTCTCCCCCATGTTCAGCGCAAAGGATGTGTCCAGTCTAAGCACTGTACCGTTTTTGAATCTCACATATCCGAACAGGGCATCTTCCACGGAAAAGGTCTGAGGATTCCATTTTCCCATAAAGCCTGTCCCGCCCTGTCTGCCGATGAAGTCAAACATGTCGGCGCAGACGTAATCAATCTCAGGATAGTCAAGAAGGTATAAGGCCAGATCCAGCACATGGGCGCCTATGTCGATCAGGGGGCCGCCTCCCTGTATTTCCTTATTGGTAAAGCATCCCCAGCCGGGGATTCCCCGTCTTCGCAGCCAGGCGGCGTTTACGCCGTAGATTCTGCCAAATTCTCCCTTCCCGATTTTTTCTTTCAGATAGCTGACACCCCGGCCATGCCTTAAATGAAATCCATAGGAAAGGAGTCTTCCCTGTTCTTCTGCCGTCCGGTTCATGGTTTCAGCCTCTTCGACGCTTAAAGCGGGAGGCTTTTCACAGAGCACATGGCATCCGGCGCGCAAGGCATCCACTGTCAGGGCACAGTGGAATTTGTTGGGAACACACACGCTTACAATGTGAGGCTTCACTTCCTTCAGCATCTGTTCATGATTATTATAATAGGAAGGAATGCCAAACTGCTCCGCCAGTTCTTTGGCCGAGTCCAGTCTGGTGTCACAGATTCCCGCCACGGTGACTTCTTCCATCTCCTTATAGTTGGGTATATGGGATACTCTGGCAATCTGCCCCGCTCCAATCAGCGCCACTCTCAATTTTTCCATTTTTTTACTCCTATCCGAGCGCAGCTTTCAAACACGCTCTGATCAGATAAACTGTCTCATATAAGGGATGGATGCCTTATAGGCTTCCAGCGGGTTTTCGCCCCGCACGCGGCCTTCGTTGACAACTGCTCCCTCATAGCCGATTTCTTTTAAAGTCTTCATATGGCGGGCAAAATCAATGGAACCTGTACCCGGCTGGTATCTGTGGTTTTCGGCGATATGGATATGTCCGTAGTATGCTGCGTATTTTCTTATGGATTCGGAAATATCATCCTCCTCGATTGCCATATGGTAAAAGTCGCCTGTAATTTTTACCCTCTCAAACCCGCCTTCATCAATAATGGAAACTGCATCTGAAATGGTATTCAGCATGTGGTCCTGATACCTGTTCAAAGGTTCTAAATACAGATAAACGCCATACTCCTTTGCAACAGGGTCAAGCTGTGATAAGGAATCGAGAATAGCCGCCCGGTCTCCTTCTACGCTTCTGGGCGAAGTCATGGGCGGGAGCCTGTAGGTAAACATGCCCCATGCCGCAGGCACCACCACGCCTGTGCCGCCCACTTCGCTGATCAATTTCAGAATTTCCTTTAAGTCAGCGATTCCGTTCAGCCTTCTTTCCTCGATAAAATCGCCAATCCAGCCGCGGTAGCCGCCGCAGGCGGAGGAGATCTTAAGCCCGGAAGACCTGACAGCCTCTTTTACTTCCTGCACGTGGTCTGTCAGCACTTTACCGTCTATCTCAAAACAGTCAAAACCAATCTCTTTGATAAATGCAAACTTTTCCCTCAAATCTGACGGAAAAAAATCCTTGTCCTGTGTTCCTAATATCATAATCCACCTCTTTCATAATCCTCCCGCGGCAATTATTCACCGAAGGTTATTCCAAGTTTGATGCTCTCCTCAGGATGCTGATCAACATATTTGCAGAAACCTTCCGCAGATTCCGCAAAAGGTATCACAGGGTAAATAATATCTTCGCAGTTCAGATAGCCGTTCATCAGCATCTCCCATACCACGTTCTCTATCCTTTTCCGGTTCCATCTTGGATATTCCGGGTTTGGCTCGCTGCAGGCTCTTGAAAAGATAATCTTCCCGTAATTGTAATGGGCCTCCTGTCCTAACCACAATCCTGCGGGAAAAGGTTTCGCAAAGGCGGCATAGGCAATTGTCCCGCCGTAAGCCAGACCTTTCAGGGCGGACTGGAGGGCATGTACGTTGCCGCTGGTTTCGATGATCACATCTGCACCTGCTTTGTCTGTCAGTCGCTTAATCTCATATCCGGCATCGCAGGCTGTATTGTCCAGCACATAATGAGCGCCGTTCTTCTTTGCAATCTCGCGTCTGTGGGCAATGGGATCGATGGCAATCACTGTGCTTGCCCCGATTTTTACCGCAATCTGGGCGGCAATCTGTCCGATGGCTCCAAGGCCGATCACTGCCACATGGTCACCGGGCCGCACATTGGCATCCCTTATGGAGCTTAAAGCAAACTGTGCGGGATCATAGCAGACAGCATTTTTTGCCGATGCCTCTTTACTCATTTTCCGCAGTTTATAGTTATCCACTGCATTCACAATCTGAGTTTCTTTGACAGGGCCGTAGGAGCATACCCTGTCCCCGACGGCAAACTCCGTCACGTCCGCTCCTGCCTCTATGACGGTTCCCACAAACATGTTTCCCAGAGGAAGGTCACCGAACTCAATTCCCCTCGGCTCGTCCTTGTCCCTCTCCATGAAAATTTTCCATTCATCATCGAATTTTCCGTCAATAAAAGGTGTGGTTCCCCGAAAGTCCGCCAGCTCCGTCCCGTGCTTGGGCGAGGCAAACTCCACCTTTACCCGCACCTCATTGCTCTTTACGGGCGCATCCTCATACTCCTTAAGCGCCGCTTCCCGCGGCTTCACTGCAACTAATTTTTTCATGGTTCATCCTCCATTTTCATACAAACCATTTACACTCATATGGTTTTAATTCTGTCTCTGCCCCTGTCTTTTCACCGCTTAAGATGTCCAGACCGCCGGCAAAGGAGTTCTTTATTTTTACGCATTCCCCGGAAACATTGATATATACGGTTATTTTTTCTTCCCCGGAAACAGATTCCCGCTCAAGGGCAAAAACTCTTTGATCCAGAGAAAGGACTTTCTGGGGACTGTCCGGTGCAAAGGCCGGATGGCGTGCGCGTATTTTCAGTCTGCGGAGCAGTTCTTCAAATATAATCCTGCGGCTGCTCTCACCTTCCAGAGCCTTTTCCAGTTCTTCTATCTTCAATTTCTCCCGGTTGATTCTGCGTGGAATACCGGAAGTGCTTTTGCCGTAATAGTCATTTCTGGAACCAAGAAGGCTGTGTATATAAATTCCCGGAAGCCCCTGCATGGATAAAAGGATCGTCTCCGCGGCCAAAAATCTTTTGATCCGGATCTCATCGCTCTCCTCCGGCGAAGCCAGAGCATCCTGATAGTTGATATTCAGCTCGTATGGGCTTTTCGTCCCGTCACCGTTGTCCTTGTAGGAAACCTCTCCGCCGTTTCTCAAAGCGGAGTCAACAAGAAACTGCTGTTCTTCTTTACTTAAAATCCCCTCTACCGGGCGCACCCCTACCCCGTCATGAGAGCTTAAGAAATTAAAGTAGGTAGTCCCCGGTGCCGGCGTGTCCAGAGCCTGCGCCCATCCGGTGAGACGGCCTGCATTCCCTGTGAGAAGGGAAAACATGGTTAGAGGCGGCAGCGGAAACTGGTATACAAGCTGGGCCTCATCCTTTCCGTTTCCGAAATAACTAATGTTATCCTTATGGGGCACATTGGTTTCCGTGATAAGCAATGTGCCCAGCGCATAATCCTCCAAAACCTTTCTGGCAAGCTTAATAACCTCATGAGTGTTTGGCAGGTGCATACAGGTCGTACCAGGTTCTTTCCACAAAAATCCCACCGCATCCAGACGGATCAGCCGTGCCCCGCTGCGGGCATAGGTCAGAAGCACGTCCAGAATTTCAATCAATACCTCCGGGCATTTACAGTTTAAGTCAATCTGGTCTTCGCTGAAGGTGGTCCACACATATTTTTCCCCTTCCGCCGTTTCAAATTTTGTAAGCAGCGGCAGCGCCCTGGGCCTTGTCACTGTGCTGTAGTCCTCATCGGGATCACAGGTAATAAAGTAATCCTTATAGGGTTCCTCACAGCGCAGATATCTCTGGAACCAGTCCGAACTTTTGGAAATATGGTTAATCACCGCGTCAAACATCAGATGATAATCCGCCGCCAGCTTCTTCACATCTTCCCAGTCTCCCAGATCAGGATTGATTTTCTTATAATCCACAACAGAAAATCCGTCATCCGATGTGTAGGGGAACATGGGCAGAATATGCACCGTGGATATGGCATCACCCACATGCTTTTTCAGAAAGCCGTGGAGGGTCGCAAATCCCGGCTCGCCTTCTTTTACAAGGGTATCACCGTAGGTAATCAGGATGGAATCTTTTTCTGTCAGCCATCCGCCCCGGGGCTGCATCCCTTCAAACCTGCAAAACCGCTCTTCCATTTTATCCGCCGTCAAAGCCGCCTCCCGTTCGCCGTACAGCTTTGTCAGGCTCTTGATCCATTCATCTTTGCGTATCACCTTTTACTCCTTCCCAGGGAACATCTGCCCTAATGCTTTCCGTATCCACTGTCTTTCTATTTATGGTTAATCTGCGGAAAATCCCGGTATATACGTTGTTCTTTATTTCCACTTCCCGGCAGTCATTCAGTTCTATGGCACGGCCGCTGTCTTCAAAACAGTTGCCTTCTATTGTAATCTGGCTGTTAAAAGGCCCTTCAAAGCCCTGTGATTTGACGGCAATGCAGCCGCAGCCGTACTCCCCGTATCTGGGTTTGAAACCGATATTTTTAAAATGATTATTTCTTATCAATATATCATGCCCATGGCCGCTTTCGCAGTGGGTGTCAAACTCCGCTCCTATGAGCACTCCGGCATTCATCAGATTTTCATAACAGTTGTTTTCTATTCGTACATTGCCGCACCGGATCAGATTTCCGGCCCCCGCAATATTCCGGAACACGGAATTGGTGCAGGTATAACTCTCCGGCTCCCAGCAGAGGGGTTCTAACAATGTACCCGGAAGAATCCCGTCTCCAAAAGCATCCTCGAATTCTATCTGATAACAGGTGATATGGTTTTCTGTGCCTGCTGCCGCCTGTCCTGCGCTCTTATTTTCCGACTGGACGCTCTCTTCCATCCGGCCGCCCGCAACTCTCCACGCCTTGATCCGGTTATGCCAGGTCCCGTCTCTGCCGTGGATTCTGACTTCTGTGCCGGCCTTCAGGGCAATGGGAGCGTATTTGCAGGTACACAGAAGGGTTCTTTCATCCGCCGGCCTGTCCGCAATCAGATAGTTGCTGTGGACATTCTGGGCATCCATCCGAAGCCCTTCAAAATGGCACCGGTCTAACAGAATCTTGCCGCTGCAACGGTAAACTTTCCATCCGTCCCTGGGTCCTGTGAAAAGCTGTCCTTTCTCCGGCCTGATACACAGTTTTTCCGCCCGGATGTGACAGCAGTTCTCCGTCAGCAAAGCAAAACTGTTGGTGTTGTAAACGCTCACATTTATCATGGTCAGATCCGAAATCTCACCAAAGAAAATCAGAAAATCCGTTTTGCCGGCCGCATGAAAAGAAAGTCCTTCCCCGGCCTTTACCTTGCGGGCAAGCTCTCCGTCCCTGAGCAAAAGGCATCCGTCGCTTCTGCGCTTCCATCTTTGATCAAATCCAAATCCAAAGGTAAGGCTTTCCCCCAGCAGCGCACCGCTTTTAAGATCAAACCGATTCATACAGTAAGCGCCCATCTCCTCTTGTGTTTCCAGACCGGGAAAGGGCCTTACGCAGATACAGTCTTCCTCCACCTGCTCCACCACACCGCCGCACACCGTTGCCGGTGTTCTTCTGAAAGCCAGATTCTCTATGGTAATGCCGGTGCCTCTCTCGGCCCACAAAATAGAAGGGTACAGAGACTGGATCAGATAAGGATGGCATCCCGTAAGACAGGTGGCCGGACTGCCGTCCTCATTCGTTTCTCCCACAAGCTTCAGATTCTGCACATCCGCCAGAACCAGATAGCAGTCCTTTTCATGAAGATCCCCGCACCCGTCATCGTGGGCAATGGATTTCGTCTGAATCGTCACTGCATCCGTCAGCAAATATTCACCTCTGGAAAAATGAATCTCCCGGGCCCCTGTCTCTTTCGCACAGGCAATTGCTTTCCGTATTCCTTCTGCCGCCGAGGTCTTATCCTTCACAAACCAGTCTGCTTCCACTCGCATTTTCATTTCCCGCTCCATATCCGCCTAAACGCCGGCATCCTCACATGCAAAGGCTCTCTCTTATGCCCTTGATTAATACCTTCTCAATCTTATCGTACCCGGCCCGGTTCGGATGCACATGGTCTTCCAGAAACATCTCTTCATTCCGGCTGTGGATATTCACCAGTCTTCCTGTATCGATCAGAGGAAAATGATACCGCCTTGAAGCCTCTTCCAGCGCTTTCTCATAATCATACATGGTATGCCCCGCTTTATTTTCCAGAAAGAATGCATCCTGCCTCCGGTTTCCTCCGTCAGGCATTTCCAGCCGAAAGATGGGTGCCGCCCAGACAACAGGTGTGTCCGGGAATTTTGACCGCAGAATGGTAAGCGCTGTCTTCACAGAGGCAAAAAAGCTCTCCCCCTCCTCATCCCTGAAACTGCCTATGGGTGTTCCCCAATACCAGTCGTTACTGCCATGCCAGATAAAGATAAGATCCGGCTTTTCCAGTTTTTCCCACAGTCTGTCCCTGATCTGTCCGTCCAGCACTTCCAGCATTCCGTTAGGCGTAACCCTGGAAAGCCCGCTGGAACCTACTGCAAAATTGTGAAGTTCCTTTATATGGAATTCCCTCTTGAATGCTTCCAGATAAGCCCCCTCACCGTGGGTTCCTGTAGATAAGCTGTCCCCGTAAATCCAGACCCGCTCCAATCTGCCATCCTGCATCTTCCGTCCTCCGCGCTGTATTTCACTGCTGTAATCCTGTAAATGTCTGTTTTTTCCTACAGAAAAATTTCATATGTTATCACAGACTGCTGCCCACTTTTCCCGCTCACGGTATAATCATATTCTTTCCCTCTGAACCTTATTTTCAGCGGGAACTCATCTTCTGTCTTCACGGTAATCACCAGTATTCCGTCTCTGATCCGGGCATCCAAGTCCGCCTGTTTTCCTCTGAACCAGTAGCGGTCGCACCCCACGCTTCCCTCTGCCAGATAGTCTTCATTCAATGTCCATTCCAGGCAGTCTGCGCCTTCCGGCACGCACAGTCCCACACCGTACTGCACAAAGTACAAGACAGGTGCAAGTCCTGACCATCCCACCATATCCGGATGGTCAGAGTTCCCGCTGGTCAGATATTCCGGCGGATAGTTTTCCCAGATGGTGCCCGTATCCTGGAACACCTTATTGAGCACTTCCAAATGGTTCATGGCAATATCCCTTGCCAGATCCCGGAAGCCGCACTTTTCCAGTCCGAGAACGATCATGGCATTGGTGGGTGCCCATACAGAGCCCGACCAGTAGCCGCCCATAGGATCATACCCCTCCTCATCAGCCGCCAGCACCGGAACTCTGTGGGGACGCTTGAAAGTCTTTTCATCATCCAGCCATGCCGCCAGCCGCTTCTGCTGTTCCTTGTCTGCGGTGCCGGATATCAGCGCCCAGAATGCCGCCGCGGTTTTCATGCCGCTTTGTTTTTCCTCAAAGGTCACATCATAGAAGAAGCCGTCTTCCTCATTCCACATATATTTCCGGGCAGCCTCAATGGTTTCTTCTCTATCCTTCCTGAGAAATGCCTCCCGTTGATCCCCATCCTTTACAGGCATTCCATGAGCCTTCAATACCTCCATCATGTCAAGAAGGTTACCCGCAAACAATACCATCTCACAGGTAGGATCCACGCCAAATCCCAGATATTTATTGCGTGGGGAATTGTCCATGCTTGCCCAGTCCGTCACATACAGGCCGTTTGCATGGCGCACATGATGCCGGAATGCTTTATAATACTGGAACAAAGGCTCCCATACCAGCTGTAACCGCTCCACATCCCCCGTATGGACAAAGCTCTGCCACTCTGCCATAGCCAGAATCGGATGATTTAAGTTATCCAGGGTAAGATATGGATTCGGGGTAACTTTCCTGCCCAGCTCCGGCTTATACATATCCTCATAGGAAAGATCAGTCATCTGCTTCAATCCCCGGAATCCGTAATGGTTGTGGAAATAAGAATACAGGGGTTTGTCGTAGGCATTGACCCACAGCAAAAAGTCTTTGCCCGTATCCCGCACCATCTCTCTGGGAATTTCCCCGTCGTCAAACTGCTTACAGTAAAAATTGTCAAGAGAGCAGATACCCGGAATGTAATGATGAAACAGGTTGCAGAACAGAGTCATGAAACAAGTGTCCCACAAAAATATATCATCGTTAAAGGCCGCGTCCACAAAGTTGCTCACGTACCCGCTGCCTTCTTTCGGCTTATGGGTATTTCCAAACAGGACTTTTACAGTATACCAGTAGCAGTCATTCCACGCTTTCCTTCCCTCAATCCTGGGATCGGGCAGACTTTTCCTTGCTTCCTCAAACGTCAGAAGGGGCTTGTTGTCATACTCCTTTTTGTCAAAAAACATGCCTCTCGGCGCACTGTCCAAAAATGTATAATCTCTTTCCATATTCAATCCAACCTCAAACTTTCTGCCTTTCCTGCATTTTAATGACTCTTGCAAAATTCTCAACTGCAAATTCCAGATTTTTTTCCGCACTGTCTAAAATAGATTCTATAGAATCATTTTTCCGCAGAATGCAGAAAATCGCAGTAATGCCACTCTCATAATGCCGGCTGCTCTCGCCCTTGGACATTCCCACAAAGGCAATCACGGGCTTGCCATATTTCCTGGCAATCCGGGCAATGCCCACAGGAACTTTTCCCTCCAAACTCTGGGCGTCCATAGAACCTTCCCCCGTCAGCACATAATCACATTCTTTTATTTTTTCTTCTATGTTCATGGACTCTATCAGATATTGGGAACCACTGATGTACTTTGCATCGCAGATGCCGTACAAGGCACATCCTATGCCGCCTGCGGCTCCCGCTCCTGCAAGATCCGATATCTTCCTTCCGGCGGCATCGTTCATCCTGGCGGCATAATTTTCCATCCCCCGTTCCAGTTCCTCCAGCATTTCTTCCGTCGCGCCTTTCTGGGGTCCGAACACACGGGTGGCTCCTCCCGGTCCAAGGAGCGGACTTTTCACGTCATAAAGGACAATCACTTCTATATCCTTCATCTTTTGTCTGGGCACGGACAAATCCATATTTTTGATCTGCATCAGTCCTCTTCCGCCCCGCTCTATTTCCTTTCCCTCTCCGTTTGTGAGTTCTGCCCCAAGGGCTGACAGCATCCCGCAGCCCCCGTCATTGGTAACAGTCCCTCCCAAAGTAAGGATCAACTGGCGGCATCCCATGCTGATGGCATGGTTGATCAATTCTCCCACGCCGTAAGATGAGGCTTCCATAGGATTTTTTTCTTCCGGATGAATCAGCATAATGCCGCAGGCTTTCGCCACTTCAATAACTGCCTTTTTCTGTTCCTGAAACCATACGAATTCAGAATCAATTTTTTTCCCTAAAGGATTCTCAACCACACACTGTACAATTTCTCCGGCTCCGCACATTCTCAGGCAGTCAGCCGTTCCTTCTCCTCCGTCCGCCATAGGCAGAATCTCGCACCGGGCTTCCGGCAGCACTTTGCAGATGGCACTCTCCATCACCTCCGCCGCCTTCTGTGCAGACATGCTTCCTTTATATGAATCCGGGGTTATAAGAAATTTCATTGTTTCTGTCTCCTTACTTACACTCACTTGATTCTTTTCGTGGTTTCCTTGTCAAAAAACATCACCATCTCATTTTTTACATAACATGAAACCTTTGTCCCCGGCTTCATATTCATATATTCCACTGTGTGTATCTTCACGTTCCGGTTGGTTCCAATTCCGGTAATCAGAATGGAATGGGATCCCTGAGGCTCAATAAAATCAATCTCTGCGTCGCACAGATATCCTTCCCCTTCCTTCTTTCCGGGTGATATCTCAATATATTCGGGCCGTATTCCCATATCAACTTCCTTGCCCGCATAGTCTGAAAGCGGCTGATACAGGGATGCCGGCACTTTATAACAGAATCCCTCTCCCTTTGCGTAGAGTTCCGCTCCTTCTTTCACGATTAAAGCGTCAAAAAAGTTGGTAGGCGGCGTGCCGATAAATTCCGCCACAAAGCGGGTGGCACTGTCCTGATATACTTCCATGGGCGTTCCGATCTGTTCAATCTTTCCTTTGTACATAACCACAATCCGGTCCGCCATACTCATAGCCTCCGACTGGTCATGGGTTACAAAAATGCTGGTGGAACCCTGTTGGGTATGGATTCTCTTCAACTCTGTCCGCATGGTGACACGCAGCTTGGCATCCAGGTTGGATAAAGGCTCATCCATAAGGAACAGCTTCGGTTCCACTACAATGGCCCTGGAAACTGCAACCCTCTGCCTCTGCCCGCCTGACATCTGATCCGGATATCTTTTCAAAAGGCCCTGGATTTCTGTTGCCTCGGCAGCCTTTTCCACTCTCTTCCTGATCTCATCCCTGGGCAGTTTCTGCAGCTTTAAGGGATAAGCGATATTGTCAAAAACTGTCATGTGCGGCCACACCGCATAACTCTGAAAAATCATGGAAACGCCTCTCTCCCTCGGAAGCTTGTTGACAATGCTTTCCCCGTCAACGGTAATGTCCCCTCCGGTGATTTCCTCAAGGCCGGATATCATACGGATGGTGGTGGTCTTTCCACACCCGGAAGGCCCTAAGAATACAATAAATTCTCCCTTTTCTATGGAAAGATTCATGTTATTTACAATCAGCGGTCCGTTAGCTGTATATTTTTTCTGTAAGTTTTTAATTTCCAAATAACTCATAGTCTGCTCTTTCCTCCATTTCTGCTCCTGTATAACCCTGTCCGGAGGTTTATTCATCCACGCGGATTATACTGGTTTTCACGGTTATAATTCAACGCCGCCCCACATCTGTCCGATGTATTTGCGGATAATAAAGGTAAATACCAGCGCCGGCACAATCAGCACGATACTGCCTGCCGCCGCATACTGGATGCCGCTGGAAGTGGTTCCGATCGCCTTATACACCACCAGCGCCAGAGTCTGGTTCTGGTTTGTCAGAATCAGCGCCGAAATGGTATCGTTCCATGCGGTCAAAAATGAGTACATGGAGCTTGCCGCCATTGCAGGAAATGCCATGGGCAGGGTGATTTTCATGAAAGTCTGCACACTGTTGGCCCCGAATACAAAGGAGGCTTCTTCCAGTTCCTTGTTGATTCCGATAAAAATACTGCTGGTAATCCAGGAGGTCAGGGCAATATTAGGTATAGAGTACAGGAGCGCAAGACCTGTCATGGTGTCATAAAGCCCCATCTTAATCAGCATCACTGCCATTGGTATGCTTATCCCCACCGTGGGAAACATTCTGACGATCAGGAGTCCCACGTTAATCTGCTCCCTTCCCTTAAATTTGTATCTTGCAATGGCGTACCCCGCAAGGCTTCCCAGAGACAGAGAGATCAAAATCGTGTACAGAGATACAATGATACTGTTTTTCAGGGCCGGTCCCGCATTGGGCACAATCTTGAAGAACTGTTTAAAATTGTAAAGCATATCCTTCTTAAAGGTAAACTCACCGGGTCCTTCCGTGCGGGTCTTCGCAAACTCCTCCAAAAGTTCATCCCCGTCAACGGTCACTGCATACTGCCTTGCAAAATGCTTTTCCAGCTTTGAAGCGCTGCTTGTTGTGATAATGGAGGTATACCCGTTTCCATCCTTATAATCGTAAAACAGTTCATACTTTCCGCCATCTTCCGGCTCCACATACACGGTCACCTCACCAGAAGGAAACATCCGCTTGGGAAACTGGGTCATTTCCGTCGCATTGGAGAAGGAAACAGTAAGAAAGAACATCAGCGGTATGGTAACTAACATGACCATTCCGGCCAGTATAATTGCAAAAACACATTTTTGTACTGCGCTTAATCGGTCCATCATCCTTCCTCACCTCCCTCTGTGATCCTGTTTCTGTTGGAAACCCTTAAATACACCACAGTTGCCAGAAGTACCACAACAGTGGTCAGGAAAGAGTAAGTATAGGCCAGTTTCGTGCTGGTATCCACGCCCGGAATCGCGTCCACGTAAAAGGCAATCCGCTCAACCAGAAATGGCGCTTTCGAGTATCCAAGCACCATAACTGCTATGGACCATACCTGAACCGCTGCAATCATACGCATGATAACGGAAGTGGTGATGGAGGGTTTCAGAATCGGTAATGTAATATCTTTTAAGATCTGCCATTTGTTCGCACCGAAGGTATAGGCAGCTTCCTTCAGTTCCTTCTGCAGCCCCTGTAAGCCTGCAACAAGAATGATCATGACGGAAGGCGTCACTGTCCAGGTATCAATTGCAATCAGAAGCAAGATGGCATTGAACCCTTCCGCATTCATGAACACGATAGGCTGATCGATTATGTGCAAATTCATAAGCAACGAATTAATCCATCCGTCCTTAACAAGTCCTGTCTTCCACAAAATAGCTGTAGCCGTAGGCGTAATTGCCATGGGAATCATAGAGACAAACATCAAAAGTTTGGAACCGGTAAATTTTTTTGATAACAATAAGGCTAAAACCAGTGCAATGAAATACTGCAGAATAACAGAAATCGCTGCAAAGGCCGCTGTGTTGAGAACTGATTCGGAAAACAGTTCCGACTTGAACATCAGCTTTAAATTTTCAGTAAGTGTGAATCCCCCATCCATTCCAATAAATACTTCTCTTACCCCCGACACCACCGGCGCAAGCCAAAATACTGCATAATAAACAAATATGGGAAATAATAACAGATAGGGAGTTGCTTTCCTGGGAACCTTTAAACTTTTATGCATTTTCAGCTTCTCCTTTCCATAACGGTGTTGTTTATGTAAGCCGGGGGCTGAATCAGTCAGCGCCCCGGCATTTGGCAGTTCAATTACTCTGTGATATACAGCGCTTCCAGTTCCGCCTGTTTTCCGCTTAAGAAATCGTCACTGGGGGCTGCCTTGGTGTTAAGAATCTCATTGAAGATATCACCGTAAAGCAGTTTGACTGCATTCCAGTCAGAATATTCTGTGGAAGGAACGCCGCTTACAATGGCAGTGTCAAGAATATTGATGCCGGCCTGCATAACAACGTCTTCGTCTGTCAGAATATCGCCTACCTCTGCAATGGGGCTTAACGCGCCGCCGTAGTTAGAGCAGAAGCTGTAATTAACCTCAGGTCTTGCGACATACTCAATAAATGCTTCGGCAAGGTCTGCGTGAGGTGCACCGTTCTGGATGCCGTAGCACCATGCACCTGATGTGGAACCTACTCCTGTGCTTCCGCTGGGAGCCGCACCGATGACAAAGTTGTTGGGCGCTGCATTGTAGCTGGTACCTGCGGGAGCCATATGAGAAAATGCAAGCCATACATCACCGCTGTTCATAGGCTCGGTTACTGCCGTATACTGATCCTGCTCCGCATAGAAACCGTCTCCTGCCGCAATCCTGGCAACAACTTCCATGGCGCTCTTGAATCCGTCAGAAGTAAATTCAGGGAAAGAACCGCCGTAAGCAAGGCTCATGCCGCCCATGGGATAGAGCAGCTGGGATCCTGTCATGTTGGCAGGCATCATTGCTTTTCCTGCGCCTTCTCCTTCTGCAATTGCAACTGCCCAGTCAGCGTACTGTTCCCATGTGATCCCGGAAACCACATCTTCTCTGGTCAGTCCGTCGGGAAGGTAATCCAGAGCCTTCACATTGGCAATCAGCACATATACATCAAAGGAATTGGGAACAAAGTATCTTTTTCCATCCTTATTGGTAGTTCCATCAAACATGCTGGTGTAAGTGGAGCCTGTCCCGTCAACAAGCGCCGTAATGTCCTGCATCCATCCGCCATTTACATAAGGCGCCATATTTGCGGTATCCGCATAAATAATATCAGATACAATATTGCCTGATTCCTGCTCTGTCTTGATCTTTGTAATGGCATCTGCCTGTGCAACAAAGTCAACATTCACCGTCACGCCGTACTCCTCTTCAAAGTCTGCAAAGTACTCATCCATCAAATATTCTTTCTCGTGAACTTCAGGAGTTCCACTGTAAAGAATTGTCAGTTCCGTGGAAGCAATCTCACTTCCTGCTGCCTCCTCTTCTTCACCGCTTTCCTCAGCTTCAGAAGTTCCGGCATTTTCAGTTTCATTTTCTTCAACATTTTCCTCAGCCGGCGGTGCGGGAGTCGTGCTGTCCTTAGAGCCTCCGCATCCTGCCAAAGAAGATGCAACCATACCCAGTGTCAGTAAAATCGCTAATCTCTTTTTCATACTTTTCTCTCCTTTAATTCATTGGTTTGTTGTTATGAAAGCCATTTTATCTTCTTTATGCCCTATTATCAATGTTAAAAGATACATAGTTTTTCATTAATTTAGTGCAATTGCACAAAAAGCATTATTACGCTCCGCAAGCCGGCTTCTTGTAACAACGGATTGTGCCAACAAAAAAAGAGAAGAATCCATTTTCCTCTCTTTTCATTAGCATAAGGATAACTTGCGATGTTTTCGCGTGAAGATTTCGTGCGAAGCATTCACGTAAAGCATTTATCCGTTATTTTCTATATTGCTATACATTTTTAAAATTATACCTTCAGACGCAGATGAATAACCGCAATATAAAGCAGAATCAGATTTTTCCCGTTTCTGGGATTTAAACCTGTCAGTTCCTCAATCTTATCCAGGCGATAGTTTAGTGTATTTCTATGAATAAACAACATACTGCATGTCTTTTTCTGGTCCTCATTGGTATCTGCATAGACTAAAATCGTATGCTGTAAAGTGTGATTGGCATCATTCTGCGTCAGCTTTTCCATGATATCCCGAATCACATTATCCTCCGTAATCTCACTCAGCAGACATTCCAGCCGCAGATCATCATAACTGATCATCCTCTGGTCATTTTGCGCGGCCTCCGCCATCTTCATCACTTTTTCCATGCTCTGGACAGATTTTAAGGCAATATTACTCTTTTCCCCCACAAAGCACCTTTGCAGGTCTGTACTGATCTCCATGATTTCGTTGATACGGCTTTGCAACTGGGGAACAGCCTCAAACAATATAATCATGTTTTCCATACTCTGCCGGATGACATAGTCCCCCTTATGCAGCATCCTCTGTATTTTCTCAATAACAGAAAACCTTACCCGCTTTAAACGGAACAGAACTGCCACCCTTTCTTTCGTCACGTCAATCTTAAAGTACTCCGCCTGGCTTAAAAAGGCTTCGTCATAATCCTCCGCCTTCCTCTGGGACCACTCATACAGGAAATTATTCAGGCGCGTCTCCTTGATTGCCACAATATCGTTAAAAATTTCATTTTCCACCATAAGCTGTGCCGTGGTGACAACAATCCGGCCAATGTCCATCACTTCATCGACATCGCCGCTGATCCCTATAACCCCCAGCATCTGCATATTATAAATAATGGGCAGGTTCACACCCTTGCGCTCCGTCTCCGTATCCTGATACACATTGTAAGCCTCACGCCGTTCAATTGCCCTGACCGCACCTTTGTGTACAGAGCCAATCCTGCTCTTATCCCCGCTGGCAATAATCTCCCCGTTCTGATCCATAATGTTGATATTATAAGGGACAATTTCCATGATTCTGTCTGCAATCTTCTGCGCATTGCTCTGCGTTAAATATGGCATAGTGCTTTTCCTTTCACTCTCTCATGCCTCCGCGCTTCAATTTTCTATTAAGTTAATATTTTTCCACTCCCCGTCTTTATCCTGTCTGCCGCCAAAAAACGTATCATAATTCATCTCATAGCTGGTTTCATCCCAATAAGCGCTGCTGACATCTTCAACTGATTTTGTGCTTCCTGCTAATTCTACAAAAATTTCAATCCATTGTTTCTCCGTATGATCCTTTTCATTAAATTCTGCCAGATATCCGACTTCATAAACATCTAATTCCGCATTATATATTGTATATCTATACTCTAATTCTCCTGTTTCAATATTTTCATAAGCCTCTTGCTCAAGAAACTGCTCTGCTGCATCATAAGCATACTCATTAAATTCTTTATCCATTTCTGTCATAGAATCGTTCGAATTGGAGCATCCACATGCAAAAACAGCAAGTAAAATACCCCCTAAGAAAACTTTACTTTTCATAATTCCTCTCTCTTTCCTTATTATTGTATCACTTTGACGTTATAAAACATGTTTTGAAACTAAAATTTCTCAACATGATCCAAAACAATCTGAAACGGTATTTTTGTATTTCAAAATAAATCGCTGTGTGTTCCTGTTCTTGTCTTGCCAGTTTTTGAATAATTTCTTCCATTTCTCACATCATCAATAGCCCGGATTGTATCTGCATTAGGAATATCCATAGAAATAGCAAAGGGTATTCTCTGTTCTCTTACCGCCTGTTTCGCCGATATTGTAAAAAAAGTCGTCATATCCATTCCAAGATTAGAAACAAGTTCTTGCAACTGTGATTTTAAATCCTCATCTATTCTCATTGTTATGTTAGTTGTTGCCATAGTATCAACTCCTTCCTTACAATATCATATTATCCAAAATGTGCTGCGTCAATACATTGTATGTATACAGCACACAAACTTTCTGCGGCTTGTTTTTTATCTCGCTCTGATCATGGGACATACGGAAGAAGTGAACCAGACTCACTATAATTACGACATTATGGAACTGGCAATCAAGAAGAATGCAATGGAGCCGATCTGCGCGATATCCACCTAAAAAAGGGTTGTATCCAACTGTATCCAAAAATACTCAGCGCAGAAGTGTCTCCAATGGGTGCCACATCCAGGCATAAAGAAAGCGGATAGCCAGTAAAATCAAGGCTTTCCGCACTCTTAAAGGTAATAGCGAGAGGGGGACTTGAACCCTCGACACTACGGGTATGAACCGTATGCTCTAGCCAGCTGAGCTATCTCGCCATATATAAATTTAGTAGAACTACAGGGAAGCCGTCTCCGGCTTCCCAAATGGGGCCTATAGGGCTCGAACCTATGACCCTCTGCTTGTAAGGCAGATGCTCTCCCAGCTGAGCTAAGACCCCAGTTATAGGCGGGCCACTCACGCAACCCGCTCTGCTAGTATACAATTTATTCCTATAGCTTGTCAACCCTTTTTTCGGAATTGTTTCGCCAATTTTTTCAGAACCGTTTCAGCCGTGCCCATTCATAAGTTATCGGAATGGGGCAAAGTAAAATCGTGAACGGCTGAACAGTTTCTCACATCCTCTCCGGCGCGGAAAAACCAAGCAGGTCAATACAGGTCTCCAGCACATCCTTCGTCAGCGCAAGCAGCGCAATCCATCCTGCCTTCTTCCGCCCGTCCTCCTCCGTGAGAATCTTCGTCTCATGGTAAAAGTGGTTGAACGCATTTGCCAGGTCGTAAATATAGGCGCAGATTTTATGGGGTGCAATCTCCTCACACACTGTCTCCATCATAGCATTGTATTTTGCAAGCTCCAGCATCAGGTCCTTTTCTGACACATTTGTCGCCTCTCCGACGACTGTGTCGGTCAATTTTCCTCCCTGCTCTTCAAACTTGGCAAGAATTGACTTAATCCGTACAATCGTATAAAGAATGTATGGCCCGGTATCACCCTCGAAAGAAGTGAATCTGTCCATATCGAAAATATAATCCTTGGACGCCTGGTTTGACAGATCTCCATACTTGATCGCCGCCAGTCCGACGATCCTGGCTGTCTCCCCAGCCTGGTCCATGTCGATCTCATATCCTTTCGTCTCCGCATTTTCCTGAATCTTGCGGATCATCTCCTCGTTGATCTCCCGGATCAGGTTCTCCAGCCGCATAACGCCGCCTTCCCTGGTCTTGAAAGGCTTGCCGTCCTTTCCGTTCATAGTACCGAAACCAATGTGTATAAGCTCTGTGTTGTCATTGACCAGCTTGGTCTTTCTCGCGCAGCGGAATACCTGCTCAAAATATAAGTCCTGACGCTTGTCTGTCAGATAAATCAGCCTGTCCGGATGATAGTTTGCCATACGGTCCATTATAGTCGCCAGATCTGTTGTATTGTAGAGGGACGCGCCGTCGGATTTTAAGATCATGCAGGGCGGAACCTCCTTGGTGTCGGTTTCCTCTTTCACATCCACCACCAGCGCGCCGTCGCTCTCATAAGCGTAGCCGCCTTTTTTCATTTCCTCCACCATGCCGGGGATCATGTCATGCACGTCGGACTCGCCTTTCCAGAGGTCAAATTCCACGTTCAGATTCGCATAGTTCTTCTTTAAATCCGCCACCGATACGGCGATGATATGATCCCAGAGCGCGCGGTACCCGCGCACACCGTTTTGCAGTTTATAAGTTGCTTCCATGGCGTCAGCCTTGTACGCCTCGTCCTCCTTGGACTTTGCGCTTGCCGTCGGATAGATTTCCTCCAGCTCCGATATGGTAAAAGGCGCCTCCTGCGGATATTCTCCCTCATAGGCATCGTCAAAATAGACCAGGTCAGGCTGTCTTTTGTGCAGTTCCGTGATAATCAGACCCATCTGCAGACCCCAGTCACCCAGATGAATATCCCCGATCACGTCATGTCCGGCATAGCGGCAGATCCGCTTGATGCTCTCCCCGATAATGCCGGAACGCAGATGCCCCACATGGAGCGGCTTCGCCACATTTGGACCACCATAGTCAATGATAATCTTTTTGGGCTCCGGCGTCTGGAAACCAAACTTTTCCGCGCCGGACATGTCCCGCAGATAATCCCGCACAAAAGACTCCTTCACCTTCATATTTAAGAAGCCGGGCGCCACGGCGGAAACTTCCGACAGCACTTCGCTCTCCTGCAGTTTCTCCGCCACATCCTGCGCGATCATAAGCGGCGCTTTATGGTATTTCTTTGCGCCCGCCATTGCACCGTTGCACTGGAACTCACACAGGTCGGGTCTGTTGGAGAGGGTAACCTTGCCGAGCTCTGAATCATACCCTGCCGCCTCAAACGCCTTTTTTATTTCCTCCGAAATCAAATCCAATATTTTCTGCATGTTCTCCTCCATAAAAAGCGTTTCCCTACGGGTCTGGCAACCGGCATACGCAGGGAATCCGCAAGCTGTTAATCATAAGCAATGCAATTTTACCACATATCCCAAAAAATGTCATTTACTTTCCTTTCCGCGCTTTTTTCCTTTTTCTGCAATTTTATCTCAAATGCATCTATTTTAACGAGAAAAGGGATTTTACTTTTTGACAGAATATGGTACACTTTCCTTTGGTGGAAAGAAGGAGGAATCAGTGATGAAACATACCAGAAAAACAAATGCAGAAACCACTGTCCGACAAAAACGCGGAATCGGAATTACCCTGAAACTGGTGGTGGCCATTGTCGCCAGCGTCGTCATAGCCGGCTCGGTTCTGTTGACAAACGTATTTAACCAGATGTCACAGACACTTCTGGAAAAGAGCGAGGAGATGCTGGTCACCACTACCGACAAGACGCTGCAGGAGACAAGGGCGTGGATGAACAGAACGCTCGCCATGCTGGAAACCCAGAGGGATACCATAGAATATGAAAATATGGACATTCCAGAAATGGAAGCGTACATCAAGCACACGGCAGGACAGAGTGATTCTTACCCGGCCGGAATCTATGTGGCGCTTACAGACGGTTCGTTATACCATGCGTCTTTTGTGCCGGGGCCGGATTTCGATGCGCTTTCAAAAAGTTGGTATAAGGACGGAATCGCCTCAGAAGACTTTATATTGGGAGACGTCTATTTTGACGAGGACAGCCAGTCCTATGTCGTGGGCGCTTCCGGCATGTTAAAGGATGGGGACGGCGCCGTGCGCGGCGTAGCTGCGGCGGATGTGTATCTCGACTCTATTTCCCAGATTGTAAGCAATATCCAGATTGAGGATACCGGCGGTATATTTCTTGTGGACACACGGACAGATACCATCATCGGAGACAGGGACAAAGATGTGGTCGGTAAAAATCTGAGTGAATCGGGCGGCATGTACGCTTATGCCGGAGAGCAGATCAAGTCCGGGAACACGGGTCTTGGCCTGTACGGAGACACTTATGTGCAGATCGCAAATGTCGAGGGAAGTAACTGGATGGCGGTAGCTTATGTATCAAAGGCGGAGGTATTGTCGGAACTCTACGATCTGACTCACACACTGGCGACCGTATCGGTTATCGCCGTGCTTGTGCTGATACTCCTTGTAATCATACTGACACACCGTATCATCGGAAGACCCGTGAAAGAGCTTAGCCGGGTAGCCACCCGTATCGCAGAGGGCGAGCTGGATCAGACCATACGCTATCAGTCGGGGGACGAGCTCGGCACCCTTGCCTTTAACTTTAACAGGGTTACAGAGAGGCTTCGCGACTACATAAAATATATTGATGAAATTTCAGATACCTTAAATGAGATTGCGCAGGGAAATCTGGCATACGAGCTTAAGAGTGAGTATACCGGCGAATTTGCGAAGATTAAAAACTCTCTGGATGATATCTCCGTTGAGCTGAATGCCGCTATGGGACAGTTAAACGCTTCTTCCAGCGATGTCGCCGCAGGGGCCGCGCAGATTTCCCAGATTGCCGTGAATCTGTCCCAGGGATCCACGGAACAGGCTGCGGAGGTGGAGGCACTGGCCGGGCACATCGGCGAGGTCTCCGACAATGTGCAGAGAATTGCACAGGATGCACAGCAGACCAGCAGCCTTTCAAAGGAAGTCAGGGAAGGGCTTCTTTTGAGTAACACAAAGATGCAGAACATGACGGAAGTTATCCAGAAGATCAGCGACAAATCGAGCGAGATCCACAAGATTGTAAAGACCATCGACGATATTGCCTTCCAGACCAATATCCTCGCCCTGAACGCTGCCGTTGAGGCCGCCAGGGCCGGGGATGCCGGCAGGGGCTTTGCCGTGGTAGCCGGGGAAGTGCGGACTCTGGCAGGAAAATCTGCAGGCGCTGCCAAGGAGACCACAGATCTTTTGGGTGAAACGATCCGCTCCATGGAAGAGGGCGTCCACGCCGCCGAAGATACAGCACAGTCCATGCTGGCTGCCGCGGAGCTGGCGGAGGAAATGGGCAGCCTGATAGACCACATCGCCGACAACACGAGACAGCAGGCCGCTACGACCACGGAAATCAGTCATGGCATAGACCAGATTGCCGTCGTGGTGCAAAGCAACGTGAGCACAGCGGAATCCAGTGCTGCTGCCAGTGAAGAGCTCTCCGGGCAGGCCGGCGCGCTCAGAGAACTGGTATCCAAATTCCAGTTAAAATAACATCTGTTCTACATAAACAGGCCGGAGGCAGAATCTATGTCTCCGGTCCTTTTTTATGCACACGGGCACCCGTCAGCATACGCTGACGGGTGCCCGGCGCGCGAGTAGGGGAAGATGGCTCTTACCTACTCGATTCCCTGCTTCCTGCGGGAATACACACACCCGCAATAATCCTGTCGGTACAGGTCATATTCTTTCGACAGTTCGATTGACCTTTTATAGCCGTCTCTCTTTTTAAAATCCGAAGGCAGCCACGCCACACTGTACTTTGACGCCATTCTCTCCCCTATCTCATTCAATTTCGCGGCATTTTTCAAGGGGCTTATGGAAAGTGTCGTGGTAAAGTAGTCATATCCGCCCGCCTGCGCCAGTCTCGCCGTCTCTCCAAGCCGCAGTTCATAACAGGCGAAACACCTCTCGCCGCCCTCCGGGCACTGTTCCAGGCCTTTCGCTATCTCGAAGAAGCGCGCAGGGTCGTAGTCGCCTTCTACAATGCGAATTTCATAACCGCCACCGTTTCCGCCATCCACATCGCACACCGCGCAGCTTCCGCCATTGACCGGCGCGCCGCCGACCGAACCAGTCAATTCCTCGTTGAATGCCGCAATCAGTCTCTTCTGCTCCACCACCCGCTTGTGGTATTCTGCGTCCTCCGTGATATTCGGATTATAATAAAAGACCGTAATCCTAAAATACTGCCGCAGATACGAAAGCACATAACTGCTGCAGGGCGCGCAGCAGCTGTGCAGAAAGAGGGTTGGCACGTCACCTCCCGCCGCGCACTTTTCATCCTTACGCATTCCTTCTATAATCCGATCCAGTTCCTTCTGATAGTTTCTAACTTTGTTCATATTTCTTCATTCCTTATTCCGGGCGATGTCATGTAATCCTGTAGATTGACTCCGTCGGTTTCCTTCTGCTTTCTTCAGCCACGCAGCCGCTTTATCAGGTGCCGCCTCAAAATACTACCTTTCTATCCTGCTCCACCCGATATGCCGCATCGGTCACGATCTCACAGACCCTGTTACAGTCAGCCTCCTCCACCAGCCAGCCTGTGATCCTGTAGTCATACAGCCCCGTCAGGCAGAGGACGCAGACGATATTTTTCCCTCTGTATTCCTCCGCCCACAGCGCCACCGGCGTATCTGCACTGTTTTCCAGTTCCTCAGCAAGCATGGTAAGACCACTGTTTTCTCCGCCGTCCTGCCCTGCTGCATCGTTCTGCCCATCCCCGCCTTCTATCCCTTCCAGGGCATCTTCCTTCACCGCACAATCTTTTGCCACTTCAAACTCCAGATGCACCCCGCCATCAAAAAAGTTCAGTTCCCGCACCCATTTACTGTATTTTTCCTCTTTTCCGTCATTGTCCAGATCGCACTGGTAAGACACCATTTCATAGGCGGACGGTTGCTCTGATTCCTTGCCTGAGCGCTGCTCCGCCTTTCCCTCTATCATCTCTCCTTCGTCAAACTGCCCTTTTAGCGCATTGCATTTCTCCGCCATGACCGCCGTCAGCTCCTCATACCCCGCTTCCGCCCACACCCGTGGTTCCTCATAGCGGTCAAAGACCTCATAGACCCTCGCCTCCTCTGCCAGCTTTCCGTCTGCATAGCTTCTCACGATATAACCGTTATAAACCATCGTAAGCGGCTCGATCCCTTCATAGAGCAGATAATTTTTCCCCTCATAGGAAACAGCATAAAAATTCTCCCGCGTCTCAAAAAAACTATCTGTCTCCGCGTAAAACCCGTCCTGCTGCCCCTGCAAATAGACATATTCCACATTGCCGGACGTACCGCCGATAAAATAACCGTCTAACGCCCAGACAAGATCCTTACTGCCATCGTTATCACAGTCCGCCTCCAGCACAGTATATCTGTAGTTATAGCGCGCTGCCCTTTGCACCTGCTGTCTGACGGCCATGTCCTTTTCGGCAAGAGACATCGCCTCCTCCTCAGTCAGTTCCCTGCCACTTGCCATACTTTTCAGGTGGCTGCCGTCCTTTCCGTCCCACAGTCTGCTTAAGATAACCTGATCCTCTCCCTCCGCTATCATTCCGCCAATCTCATCCAGAAACCTCTGTGGGATATGCATTTGCCCGCCTTCCAGTCTGTGCTCTATTCCATAAACCGCCTCGGGCACCATGCCGTCATAAAACTGCCTGTACAGCCGAAGCACCCTGCCCTGTTCTTCCTTTTCCCATTCTTCCAAAGAAAAAGTTTCATCAAAGAGAACTTGTCCTGTATCCTCGTAGCCCCGGACTCTTATGCCCTCCTCCACGTCAGACACGACGCACTCCCTCTTTTTGACCAGAATATTTCCTGCCCACTGCCAGACTGCCTCCGCCTGCCGCACCGAATCCCCATTTTTTGATGCCTGATAGGTTGAATTTCCCCATAAGGACTCCGTCTCGGGAAACTGTCGATGATACAGATAATAAAAGGGAATATCCGCCTGCGCCCGCTCATAAGTCTTCGTCTGCCGATTCCAGAGAAAAATATCCGCGTATCCCGTAAGGTCGGCACAGCCGTCAAAATTCACATCTTCCACGCGGATATTCCGTTCCGCCTTGATATACCCGCCGATTTCCTGAAAGGGCTTCCCAAAGTATCCTTCCCTGTAAAGCCGCAGCGTGGTGCCGTCAGCCTCTCCCTCACTGGCATAAAAGAGCGAAAGCCCTTCCTCCGGCACGATTTTCCGATAGGTAAAAGCGTCTGGCTTTTGCCAGAATCCGACGGTTCCGCCGTCCTCCTGCCAACACGCCATGCCGTCCGCTAACAACTGTCCAAAGCTGGCATCTTCTTCCTCCGCAATCTCCTGCACCAGACAGACTTCCTCTCCCCGCACCAGAAACAAGTGCAGATACCCGTCCTGCTCCAGCCGGTAAGCGTACTCTCTTTTCTTCTCATCCGCATACATGCGGCATCCCACCGCCTCCGGCAGCAGATCAAAAAGGGCGCAAAGAAGCGCCGTCTCACTTTCGTATACCGCCCTATAATGCATCAGGCGGACTCTGGGCGGCAGGGCGAGATACATTTCGATCCCGTCGCCGCCTACCCGGTCCGCATACACATCCTGCGCACCGCATAAATCCAGAATCCGCCCTTTGCTCCCGTCTGACAAAAAATGCCCGGTTTCGAAAATATTGCCGGTGTCCTGCGCTTCGACCAGCTTGGGCTTGATACCTTCCGCAAACGCCACGCGAAGACCGCCGTAGGTCAGCACATTTCCCTGCATTTCGATTTCCGGCTCATCCTGTGTCAGGGCCGCGCGCGCCGTTCTGGCTCCCAAGTCAACTGTCATGTCCGCACGTTCGCCCGCCACAAAACCCTGTCCGGCTTCACCCGCACTTTCTACCGCCGCAGAGCCTTGTCCGGCATTGTCCACGCATTCGCCCGCAACAGTCTCACGCCCGGCGTGCTCTGCACTTTCCACCACTGCAAAACCGTCCCCGACGCCACTCGCATTTTCCACCGCACCAGGACCGTGCCCGGCATCATGCATACCACCAACACCAACCGCAAGCAGCATGCCAAGCGTCAAAGCAATCCGTATTCCCCTCTCAATAAGACTCTCTTCCTTCATCATCAAATCATCAGCCCCGACTGCCGTCAGGCATTTCCCCGTCTCGCAATCGACGCGATATCAATCAGCGTCATTTCTCCCTGCGATGCCGCATTTTCCAGACTGGTCACAAGCGCTGCCGCCGTGTCCATGGCAGTGATGCAGTTTACGCCCGTCTCTATGGAAGTCCGGCGGATCAAAAAGCCGTCCCTGCTCTTATCCCGTCCCTGTGTCGGAGTGTCAATGACCAGATCAATCCTGTGCCCCAGAATCAGATCCATAACGGTCGGGGATTCCTGATGAATCTTGTTCACCCTTTTCGCCTTCACGCCAGCCTCATTTAAGCTATCCGCCGTGCTTCTGGTGGCGTAGATGACATAACCCAGCTTCTCAAAACGGCGCGCCACTTCAATTGCCTCGCCTTTATCCGCGTCCTTCACCGTGATTATCATCTGCTTATGTTTCGGGAGACTCACGCCCGCGCCGAGAAACGCCTTGTAGAGCGCCTCGTTAAAAGTCTCTGCAATACCGAGGCACTCGCCGGTGGACTTCATCTCCGGCCCCAGACTGATCTCCGCGCCCCGGATCTTCTCAAAGGAAAATACCGGCATCTTGACCGCAAAGTAATCCGCTGCCGGCTGCAATCCCGGCTCGTAACCCAGATCCCGGATTTTCTTGCCGATAATCACTTCCGTTGCCAGATCCACAATCGGAATGCCCGTCACCTTGCTGATATAGGGCACCGTGCGGGAGGAGCGGGGATTGACCTCGATCACATACACCTCGTCGCCCATGGCGATAAACTGGATGTTAATCAGGCCGATCACGTGGAGCGCCTTCGCCAGCCGCCTCGAATACTCGGCGATGGTCTCCTTCACCTTATCGCTCACCGTCGGCGCGGGATATACGGAAATGCTGTCGCCGGAATGCACACCCGTCCGCTCGATATGCTCCATAATGCCGGGAATCAAAATGTCCGTGCCGTCGCAGACCGCGTCCACTTCCAGCTCCTTCCCCTGTAAATATTTATCCACCAAAATCGGGTGATCCTGCTCGTAACGGTTGATCACCGCCATAAATTCCTCTATCTCCTGGTCGGAAATGGCGATCTGCATGCCCTGCCCGCCCAGCACATAGGAAGGTCTGACCAGTACGGGATACCCCAGCCGGTTCGCCACCTCCTTCGCCTGCTCGGCCGTATATACCGTGCCGCCTGCCGCTCTCGGAATGCCCGTCTGCTCCAGAATCCGATCGAAAAGCTCCCGGTCCTCCGCCGCGTCCACATCCTCCGCCTTCGTCCCAAGGATCGGCACACCCATCTTCATCAGGCTCTCCGTCAGCTTAATCGCCGTCTGTCCGCCGAACTGCACCACCGCGCCGTCGGGCTTTTCCACATTGACGATGTTCTCCACGTCCTCCGGGGTCAGCGGCTCAAAGTAGAGCTTGTCCGCAATGTCAAAATCGGTGCTGACCGTCTCCGGGTTATTATTGATGATAATCGTCTCATACCCCTCTTTCGCAAACGCCCACGTGGCGTGTACGGAGCAGTAGTCAAACTCGATGCCCTGTCCGATACGGATGGGGCCGGAACCCAAAACCAGCACCTTTTTCTTCGGATGGCTCTCCACCACCTCCGTCTCGGAGCCGAACACGGAATAGTAGTAAGGCGTGCTCGCCGCAAACTCCGCCGCACACGTATCCACCATCTTAAAAGCAGCGACAACACCATTTTCATAACGCATGTTCTTTATTTCTTCTTCGGTTTTCCCGGTCAGCCTCGCGATCACATTGTCAGGAAACTCGATCCGCTTCGCCTCTTTTAGGAGTTCCACCGTCAGCGGCTCCGTGGAAAGGCGCTCCTCCATCTCAGTCAAAATCGCAATCTTATCAATAAACCAGTGATCCACCATGGTAATCTCATGGATCGTATCGAAGTCGATGCCCTTGCGAATCGCCTCAGCGATAATGTAAATTCTCTGGTCGTCCACAATCTTCATACGATCCAGCAGATCCTCCGCAGAAAGCCCTGAAAAATCATAGCTGCGCAGACAGTCCACATGCTGTTCCAGAGAGCGGATCGCCTTCATCAGTGCGCCCTCGAAATTATTGGCGATACTCATCACCTCGCCGGTGGCTTTCATCTGGGTCGTCAGTGTACGCTTCGCCGTAATGAATTTATCGAAGGGCAGTCTCGGTATTTTCACCACACAGTAGTCCAGCGCCGGTTCAAAGCTGGCGTACGTCTTGCCGGTGATGGCATTTTTAATTTCGTCCAGCGTGTACCCAAGCGCGATCTTAGCCGCCACTTTGGCAATCGGGTAGCCCGTCGCCTTACTTGCCAGCGCGGAAGAACGGCTCACACGGGGATTGACCTCGATCACGCAGTATTCAAAGCTAGTGGGATGCAGGGCAAACTGTACATTACAGCCGCCGGTAATCTCCAGCTCATTGATGATATTTAGGGCGGAGCTGCGAAGCATCTGGTATTCCTTATCGCCCAGCGTCTGGGAAGGCGCCACCACAATACTGTCACCCGTATGCACGCCAACCGGGTCGATATTTTCCATATTGCAGACGGTAATGCAGTTGCCAGCGCCGTCCCGCATCACCTCATACTCGATCTCTTTCCAGCCTGCGATACAGCGCTCCACCAGCACCTGTCCCACACGTGAAAGGCGCAGGCCGTTCGCCAGAATTTCCTCCAGCTCGATCTGGCTGTGCGCGATACCCCCGCCGGAGCCCCCAAGTGTATAGGCCGGACGAAGCACTACAGGATAGCCGATTTTTTTCGCAAAGGCAACACCGTCCTCGATATTTTCCACTACCAACGAGGGCGCGCAGGGTTCCCCGATCTTCTCCATGGTTTCCTTAAATTCCAGACGGTCCTCCGCCTTGCGGATGGTTTTTGCCGTGGTGCCCAGAAGGGCAACGCCGTGCGCCGCAAGAAACCCGGACTCATCCAGCTCCATTCCCAGATTTAACCCCGCCTGTCCGCCCATGTTGGGAAGCAGGGAGTCCGGCTTCTCCTTGATGATGATCTGCTCCAGCACCTTTGCCGTGAGCGGTTCGATATAAACCTTATCCGCAATGTCACCGTCCGTCATAATGGTGGCCGGGTTGGAGTTCACCAGAATAACCTCCATGCCCTCCTCTTTTAGGGAGCGGCACGCCTGCGTCCCCGCATAGTCAAACTCCGCCGCCTGCCCGATCACAATCGGACCTGAACCGATAACCATTACTCTTTTTACGTTTGGATTTTTTGGCATTGTATTCTCCATTCCGGAGCGTTTTCGCGCCGGGGCGACGCAAATCTCAAATTTGCGTCTGCCATCAGACAAATTTGTGACGCTCCTACACACATTTGCAGTCTAAACTTGTTCAGACAGAGGAAATCAGCACATCAGTGTGATTCCTCACACAGTCCTCCGTTTCGCATCATTTCTATAAACCGATCAAACAGATACGAGGAATCCTGCGGTCCGGGACATGCCTCCGGATGGAACTGCACCGTAAAGATATTTTTGCCGGTATAGGAAAGGCCCTCGTTTGTGCCATCGTTTACATTGACAAAAGCCGGAACCGCCACCTTTTTGTCAAGCTTGTCCATATCCACCACATAGCCGTGATTCTGGGAGGAAATATAGACCCTGCCCGTAGACAGATCCTTCACTGGATGGTTGCCGCCCCGGTGGCCGTACTTCATCTTAAAGGTATCCGCGCCCGTGGCAAGCGCCATAAGCTGATGCCCGAGGCAGATCGCGAAAATCGGAACATCCGACTCGTAAAGCTTACGTATTTCTTCTATTATAGTAGTGCACTCCTTCGGATCTCCCGGCCCGTTGCTTAACATAATGCCGTCCGGCGCATCCGCCAGCATCTCTGCCGCCGTGGTCATTGCCGGATAAACCGTCACGTCACACCCTCTCGCCGCAAGGGATCTCGCGATGTTGTCCTTGGCCCCCAGATCAAGGAGCGCCACCCGCAGTCCCCTGCCTGTCAGTTCCCGCACCATACTTGGCTTCTTCTCCCGAAAGCCTGCCTCAAAATCCTCTTTTTTAAAAGAGGAACTGCCGGAAAGCGGACCGTTCTTAGCAAGCTCCTCTGTTCCTGCCAGCACATATTTCTCCGCGCAGCTTACCCGCTCCACTACCTTACCTGTCGTATATACTTTTAATTTGGGAATGATTTCGTCAAGATTGTAATTGTCGTCGGTGGTAATCATACCGTTCATAGTGCCCTTCTCACGAAGGATTCTGGTAAGGGCCCTGGTGTCGATCCCGGCGATACCAGGCACACCATTTTCCTCTAAGAATTGCTGAATTGTCATATCGCATCTGAAATTGCTGGGAATCCGTGACAGCTCCCGCACGATAAAACCGTCCGGCCATGGCTTCTTCGACTCCATATCGTCCCTGCATATCCCATAGTTTCCAATCAGCGGATATGTCATACATACCGTCTGTCCCGCATAAGACGGATCAGTCAACACCTCCAGATAGCCCGCCATAGAGGTATTAAAAACAATTTCGCTGATAATCTCCCTGCGCGCCCCTATGTGCATCCCCTCAAATACAGTGCCGTCTTCCAGTATTAAAAATGATTTCATCTTTTACCCTGTCCCTTCATCAATTCGTCCGGCTTTTTACTGTCCTTAAATCCATAATCGACTAATTATAGCACAGGCGGAATATGGCTTCAACCAAAAATCTCTACAAATATCCGTCACAAAACTGCGGGACCGTTGGACGACACTATGAAACGCTGCGCACCGCCTCTTTCATACTGCGCACATACTCCCCCACATACCGCGGCGCCTCTTTCCTATACTTTTCTATTATCTTTACAATCGCCGATCCTACGATCACCCCGTCCGAGACACCCGCCATCTTCGCCGCCTGCCCGGGCGTGGAAATGCCAAAACCGATCGCACAGGGAATCGCCGTATTCTGCCGTATCACTTCCACAATGGACTTCAGATCCGTCTTAATCTCGCTTCTTGTGCCGGTAACACCGAGACTTGACACCACATAAATAAATCCTTCCGCCTCCCTCGCAATCATGGCGATTCGGTTTGCAGAAGTGGGCGCGACCAGAGAAATCAAATCCACACCAAAAGTATGGCAGATCTCCAGGAACTCTTCCTTCTCCTCGTAAGGCAAGTCGGGCAGAATCACCCCGTCCATCCCGATTTCGCCACAGATGGAAAAAAACCGCTTGGCCCCGTACGAAAAAATCACATTGGCATAGGTCATAAACACCATAGGCGTCTTTACCTCCTGCCGCAGTTTTCTTACCATATCGAAAATCTTGTCCGTTGTGACTCCGCCGGTCAACGCCCGCAAATTAGCGCCTTGAATAACAGGCCCCTCCGCTGTCGGGTCTGAAAAGGGAATCCCCAGTTCAATCAGATCCGCCCCGTTTTCCACTGCCGCGCGCACACATGCCTCAGTTGTCTCCAAATCCGGGTCCCCACAGGTTACAAAAGCGATAAACGCCTTCCCGTCTGCAAAAGCTTCCCCTATCTTACTCATGAATATCCTCCCCCCTGTAACGCGCAATAGCGGCGCAGTCCTTGTCTCCTCTCCCGGAAATAGTAATAACAATGATATGGTCTTTTCCCATAACAGGTGCAATCTTTCTGGCATATGCCACGGCATGCGCCGATTCAATCGCAGGAATAATGCCCTCCGTCCTTGCCAGATACTCAAAAGCCTCCACCGCCTCACCGTCCGTCACCGGCACATATTCCGCCCTGCCGATATCGTGAAGGTAAGCGTGTTCCGGTCCGATTCCCGGATAGTCAAGCCCTGCGGAAATAGAGTAAACCGGCGCGATCTGTCCGTACTCGTCCTGACAGAAATAGGACTTCATCCCGTGAAAAATGCCAAGCCGCCCCGTATTTACGGTAGCAGCTGTTTCAAAAGTCTCAATACCCCTGCCCGCCGCCTCGCAGCCGATCAGCCGCACGTCCTTATCGTCTATAAAATGATAGAAACTGCCAATGGCGTTGGACCCGCCACCCACGCAGGCAATCACCGCATCGGGAAGCCGCCCCTCTTTCTCCAGGAGCTGGGCTTTGATCTCTCTGGAAATGACCGCCTGAAAATCCCGGACAATTGTGGGGAACGGATGAGGACCCATCACAGAACCGAGACAATAATGCGTATCCGCAATCCGTGAAGTCCATTCCCGCATCGCCTCGGACACCGCGTCCTTCAAAGTGGCTGTCCCTGTCTTGACAGGGACCACCTCCGCACCCAGAAGCCGCATCCGATAAACATTCAACGCCTGCCTGACGGTGTCCTCCTCGCCCATGAATACGACGCACTCCATCCCCATCAGCGCAGCCGCCGTGGCGGAGGCAACACCGTGCTGCCCCGCTCCAGTCTCCGCAATCAGGCGGGTTTTTCCCATCTTCTTCGCCAGCAGCGCCTGTCCGAGCACATTGTTAATCTTATGGGCGCCCGTATGGTTTAAATCCTCCCTTTTCAGATAGATCTTTGCCCCACCCAGGTCATCCGTCATCTTCTTCGCAAAATAAAGTCTGGAAGGCCTGCCCGCGTAATCGTTGAATAACGCCGTAAGCTCCCTGTTAAAGTCCTCGTCATCCTTAAAATGACTGTAAGCCTCCTCCAGCTCAATCACCGCATTCATCAAAGTCTCAGGTATATACTGCCCGCCATGGATTCCAAAGCGCCCGTTATGATTGGTCATAGTGATCTTCTTACCTCCGTTCTATTTCCTACTTGTGTTTTCCTTCATTACGTAAGTATAGAGAGTTCCCATTACATACTACATCGCACACTCTCTACAAACGCCTGCATCTTTCCAGCATCCTTCAATCCGTCCGTCTCAATGCCGGAACTCACATCTACCGCATAAGTCTGCCATCGTTTCACGGCATCCCCCACGTTAGAAGCGTCGAGCCCGCCGGCAAGAAAGTAAGGCCGGTTCATCCCCACAAGAAGTCCCCTGTCAAAAGCCATGCCCGTACCGCCGTCACCCGCGTCCAAAAGCACAAAGTCCGCAGAACATTCGCATGCCCTCTCAATATCCGTCTCATCCCTCACAGAAAAAGCTTTGATAATCGGCTTCCCTGTCAACTTGCGCAGCCCGCATATATATGCCTCGCCCTCTTTCCCGTGAAGCTGCGCCAGATCAATCACGTCCGCCGAAAGCAGCACCGCCACCGTCTCCGGCTCCTCATCCACAAACACCCCCACCGCCAAAATTTCGGGATGTAAAAGCTCTTTTAACGTTTTTGCCCGCTCCAGTGATACATAACGCCTACTATTTTTTGCAAAAACGAGTCCAATATAATCAGGATGAAGCAAATTAGCCGTTTCAATGTCGCTGGGACGCATCATTCCACACAATTTAATCTTGATTTTATCTTTCTCTTCCTGTTTCATCAGTTCTTCTCCCCCATTTATTTTCATTTACGCAGCTCCCAAATTTCTCCGATATTCTGCGGCGAGTGTGCAGATTATATAAACTATGCCATCTGTACTCTTTCAGCCCTCCCGAAGATTTAATAACGCCTGCTTCTTATTTGATACCCGCATCAATGCCTCCCCCACAAGCACTGCATCCACGCCAATCTGCCCGAGTCTCCTCACGTCCTCCGGCCCGCCCACACCGCTCTCGGAGACAAACAGCACTTCGCGGGGAATACGGGCACGCAGCCTGCGGCTGTTATTTGTATCCACCGTAAAGTCCTTCAGATTGCGGTTGTTCACACCAATCACTCTCGCTCCCGCCGCAAGCGCCATATCCACTTCCGCCTCATCGTGCGCCTCTACCAGAGCGGATAAGCCGAGCATATCACATATGGCAAGATACTCTCTGATCTGCGCTTTACTCAAAATGGAACAGATCAAAAGCACTGCCGACGCGCCAAGCAGCTTCGCCTCGTAAATCATATATTCGTCCACCGTAAAGTCCTTGCGCAGACAGGGAATAGATACAGCCGCCGCAATTTCCTGCAGATATGTATCGCTCCCTAGAAACCACTTTGGTTCCGTCAGCACGGATATCGCATCTGCCCCAGCACCCTCGTATTCTGCCGCGATCTTCATATATGGGAACTCTGGCGCAATCAACCCCTTGGAAGGGGATGCCTTCTTGCATTCGCAGATAAAAGAAATCCCCGGTTTCTGCAATGCCTTTTCAAAGGAAAAGTCTCCTTTTTCAGTAGATAACGCCCGCTTTTTTATTTCCGCAGCCGACAGCTTCTTCTTTGCCTGCTCCGTGCGGTACGCCGCATGTTCCGCCAACTGCTCTAAAATATTTGCCATTGTCTTTTTCCAGCCTTTCCCGACTGCTATTCGTTGCTAAGTGCGATAAACTTCTTAAGCGTCTCCGCCGCCTTCCCGGAGCCGATAATCTCCGCTGCCAGCTTCACGCCTTCCGCCATGCTCTCCGCTTTGCCTCCCACATAGAGGGCGGCTCCCGCATTCAGCAGCACAGCGTTTCTTTTATGCCCCTTTTCACCCTTTAATATAGCACGCGTTATTTCTGCATTCTCCTCCGGCGAACCGCCTTCCAGATCCTGCTTCGTGCATCTCTCAAAACCAAAATCCTCCGGGCAGACTGTGTAAGTCTTAAACCACCCGTCCTTAAACTCGCAGATCGTAGTGGGTGCGCTCATGGAAATTTCATCCAGTTTATCTTTCCCATACACCACCATGCCGCGCTCCAGACCGAGGTTGATCAGCACCTGCGCCAAAGGCTCCACCAGATACTCGTCGTATACGCCCAGAAGCTGCCGCTTCGGGCTGCCCGGATTCGTCAGCGGACCGAGTATGTTGAACACGGTGCGGAACCCCAGCTCCCTGCGGATTGCGCCCACATATTTCATGGAAGTGTGATACTTCTGCGCGAAGAAGAAACACATGCTGACCTCGCGCAGGAGCTTTACACACAGTTCCGGGCTTTGCTCGATATTGACGCCTAGCGCCTCCAGACAGTCAGCCGTGCCGCATTTTGAAGATGCCGCGCGGTTACCGTGCTTAGCCACCTTCATACCGCCCGCCGCGCACACAAGCGCAGAGGTGGTGGAAATATTGAAGCTGTGGGCGTTATCTCCGCCGGTACCCACGATTTCAAAGATATCCATGTCCGTCTCCACCCTGGTGGCGTGGTCGCGCATCGCCGCCGCACATCCGGCGATCTCGTCCGTCGTCTCCGCCTTCGCGCTTTTGGTGGAGAGCGCCGCCAGAAACGCCGCATTCTGGGTGGGGGATGTCTCCCCGCTCATAATCTCATTCATCACCGCATATGCCTCGTCGTAGGTGAGGTCCCCCTTGTTGACGATTTTTACGATTGCCTCCTTGATCATAATTTTTCCTCCCTTTCTGGCTTTTTGCATGTTTCCTGTATAAACACTCAAAATGCTTCGCATCTCTGCTCATACGCGCAAAAAAAGTCCCTGACAAAACCTGAGTCTTGTCAAGGACGAATAGATGCAATCCGCGGTGCCACCTTGATTCACGGGAACCCCGTGCGCTTAGCAGGATACTGACATATCCCCGGCAACTGACGTATGCCACACGTTGCAGAATACTCTGCGCTCCCGCGCATTTGACTGCACCCTCAGCGGTCCATTTGATGACTTGTTTCTTACCTGATCTCAGCAGCACAGGCTCTCTGTAAAGGCATCATCACCGTTATCTCCGCTTCAACGGTTTAACTCGTTAAATTTTCTATAGAATACCACCGAAAAAAAGATCTGTCAAGAGGTCCTGAAAAATTTTAGGAATGCGCTGAAGTCAATCGCGAAATCCTCATAGATACCCACCGGCACCGTCTCCTGAAAAGTATATGTCTTCTCCACGTTCTCTGCAAAAAGATATACATCAACCGTTCTTTCTTCGGGATCGACAATCCAGTATTCCCGCACACCCACAGTCCGATATTTAAACAGCTTGATCTTCCGGTCCATCTTCACGCTGCTTGGCGACACAATCTCGACTGCCCAGTCAGGCGCGCCATGACAGCCCTTCTCATCCAGCCTGTCCTCATTGCAGATCACCACGATATCCGGCTCCACATAATTGTACTCATCATTGTTAATGTAGACGGCAAAAGGCGCAAGATACACCTCGCAGGAGCCGCCCCTGTCTTCAATGTAATTGGCGATCAGCCGGTACAGTGCGCCCAGAAGCTGCTGATGCACCCGGCTTGGACTCGCCATCTCATACATTCGCCCGTCGATCAGCTCCGCCCGCTTCCCTTCCGGCAGCGCCTCGATGTCCTTCACTGTGTAAACTCTTGTGGTCTCTTCTTCCATCTGTGTTCTTCCTATCATTCCATTCTCCTTTTCCGCAGGAGAATCCTACTTTTCCGCTCAGTCCATCTCCCGCTTTTGTCTGTTTGTTGGATTCAAAAGCATAGATTTTCTGAACAAATCTCAGAGTAACAAGATACGCAAAATGCGCTTTGACATCAAAGAAAATATGCTTTAAAATAAAGCTATCATATCTCAGTGCTTGTGTCAACTCTTTTTGCTTATTTTTATAAACGAAATATCGTTTATTATTAAAACAACCTTGAAATGGTGATACTGTCCCATTTCAAGGTCGTCCCTCGAGTGAAAAGAACTTCCGTCAATCTTTGAAATACTTTACCCCGCTCTCAAAAATCTTCATATCCTGGTTGCCGAAGATATTCACTGCCACACAGTCGCCTATTCTCTCCGCATGGGCCATCTTGCCCAGACATCTTCCGTCCGGTGAAGTGATACCCTCAATGGACGCGTAGGAACCGTTGATGTTCCACTCCTCGTCCATAGACACATTACCGTCAGCGTCCGCATACTGGGTCGCCACCTGTCCGTTTGCAAACAGCCTGTCAACCCACTCTTTCGGCGCCACAAACCGTCCCTCGCCGTGGGAAGCCGGGTTTACATAAGTTTGGCCAAGTTCCGCTCCGGCAAGCCACGGCGACTTGTTGGAAACCACTTTCAAATAAACCATCTTGGAAATATGGCGGTTCACCGTATTGAAGGTCAGTGTCGGAGAATCCTCCTCCTGCCCGCGAATCTCCCCGTAAGGCAAAAGTCCCAGCTTGATCAGCGCCTGAAAACCGTTGCAGATTCCAAGTGCCAGACCGTCACGCTCATGTAAAAGCCGCATGACCTCCTCTTTTATCTTCTCATTCTGAAAAGCCGTGGCAAAGAATTTCGCGGAACCATCCGGCTCGTCGCCCGCGGAAAAGCCGCCCGGGAACATGATGATCTGCGCCTGTGAGATCGCCTTTCCGAAAGCCTCCACGCTCTCCCTGATATCCGCTGCGTTCTGATTCTTAAACACCTTCACAATTGTCCGGGCCCCGGCTCTCTCAAACGCCTCCGCGCTGTCGTACTCGCAGTTTGTGCCCGGGAATACAGGGATGAATACCGTGGGCTTTGCCACCTTATTTTTGCACACATAGATACTGTCCGTGCGGTACAGCTCAGACGCCACCGGGCTCTTATCCCTGCCCGCCGTATAAGGAAATACCTTGTCAAGCTTATCGCGCCATACTTTCACCGCCTCCGCCTGGTCGATCTTCATAGACCCGTACGTGAACGCGCCGTCCGCCGTCACCGTGCCGATCTCCTCATATGAAATTCCAAGCGTCTTTAACCGATGTACCTCTTTTGCCGGTATCTCCGCCACGATATCGCCGAGACCATTATCAAACAGGGCCTCCATCTTATAGGAAGAATCCACCGCCACGCCGAGACCGTTTCCGAAAGCCATCTTACTCACAGCCGCTGCCACACCCTTTGCATCGAGCGCATAAGCCGCCACAATCTTTCTCTTTTTGAACTTGACGGGCATTCCATTTATGACTTCTGTGTCAGTATACTCTGACATTAATGTCGCAATCTTATCATAGAGTGTCATAACCCCATCATAAACCGGCAGATCGTAGGCGTCTCTCGGTATACGGAACCTCACGAGACGATCCCCCGGATATTTTAACTCGGGTGTGACAATATTACCGCTCTTATTTACATTGACCGCAAAGGACACAAGCGTAGGAGGCACGTCGATGTCATTGAAGGTGCCGGACATGGAATCCTTGCCGCCGATGGAAGGCAGTCCGTACTTCATCTGCGCATCATAAGCGCCGAGCAGCGCCGCAAAGGGCTGGCTCCAGCGGGACGGCTCCTCGCTCATGCGTCTGAAATACTCCTGGAAAGTAAACCGAATCGTCCTGTAATCTCCGCCGTTTGCCACAATCTTCGCCATGGACTCCGTCACCGCGTAAACCGCGCCGTGGTATGGGCTCCAGCTTGACAGATACGGATCAAAGCCATAGCTCATCATGGTCACGGTGTCCGTCTTTCCCTCCAAAGTCGGAAGTTTCGCCACCATAGCCTGTGTCTCCGTCAACTGATACTTTCCGCCGTAAGGCATATACACACTGCCGGCGCCGATGGAGGCGTCAAACATTTCCACAAGCCCCTTCTGGGAACAGACATTCAAATCGCCAAGAAGCGAAAGCCATGCCGCCTTCACATCCCTGCGGGCGACAGCCTCCGCCACCGCAGGCGTAGTGATCTTTTTCAGATAATCTTCCTTTTCGTCGGGAATCTCCACATAGACATCCGTCTCCTGATGCGCGCCGTTGGTATCCAGAAACGCCCTCGACAGATCCACGATTTTCTTCCCGCGCCATTTGAGCACCAGACGGGGTTCCTTAGTGACTACCGCCACAGGCACCGCCTCCAGGTTTTCCTCCGCAGCATAGCCCAGGAACTTGTCTACGTCTTCTGGCGCTACCACCACAGCCATACGCTCCTGAGACTCGGAGATCGCAAGCTCCGTCCCGTCCAGGCCCGCATACTTTTTCGGAACCTTGTCCAGATCCACAACGAGCCCATCCGCCAGCTCTCCAATCGCCACAGACACACCGCCCGCGCCAAAGTCATTACATTTCTTGATCAGACGGCTCACTTCCTCACGCCTGAACAGCCTCTGTATCTTTCTCTCCGTGGGCGCGTTGCCTTTCTGCACCTCCGCGCCGCACGTATCAATGGATTTCTCCGTATGGACCTTGGAGGAGCCCGTAGCGCCGCCGCAGCCGTCGCGCCCGGTTCTGCCGCCCAGAAGGATAATGATATCGTCCGGGTCGGAATTTTCCCGGATCACATTTTTTCTCGGCGCCGCACCCATCACCGCGCCGATCTCCATGCGTTTCGCCACATAATTTGGGTGATAAATCTCTTTGACCAGTCCGGTCGCCAAACCGATCTGGTTACCGTAGGAGGAATAGCCGTTGGCCGCGCCGCGCACCAGCTTTTTCTGGGGCAGCTTTCCTTTGAGCGTATCCGCCACCGGCACCGTAGGGTCCGCCGCGCCGGTCACGCGCATCGCCTGATAGACATATCCCCTGCCGGAAAGGGGATCACGGATCGCGCCGCCAAGGCACGTGGCCGCGCCGCCGAAAGGCTCAATCTCCGTGGGATGGTTGTGGGTTTCATTCTTGAAAAAGACGAGCCACTCCTCCGTCACAGGGCCGTCACCGTAGTCCATCTCCACCGGCACCACCACGGAACAGGCGTTAATCTCGTCGGACTCTTCCATATCATTAAGTTTCCCGTCCTTCTTTAACTTCCGCATGGCCATCAGCGCCAGATCCATCAGGCAGACAAACTTATCCTCCCTGCCCTCAAAAATCTCCCCGCGCACATGCAGATAATCCTGATAAGTTTTCTCAATCGGCTCCCGGTAAAGCCCCTCCCCGAAGCTCACGTTCTTAAGCTCCGTGGAAAAAGTCGTGTGACGGCAGTGGTCGGACCAGTACGTATCCAGCACCCGAATCTCCGTCATCGTGGGATTACGCTTCTCCTCCTTCGCAAAATAATCCTGAATATGCACAAAATCCTTGAACGTCATTGCCAGGCCAAGGGAGTCGTACAGTTCCTGCAATTCCACCCACGGCATGTCCACAAAGTCCTCCCGCTCCGGGAAATTCTCCAGTACGGCCACATCCGCAGGCTCCTCATAGGCAAACGCAAGCGTCTCTGGGGGCACCTCTCCCGTCTCTCTCGAATCCACGGGGTTGATGCAGTAAGCCTTGATCCGTGCCAGTTCGTCATCCGTCACGTTTCCATTGACCAGATAAGTCACAGCCGTTCTGATAATCGGCTCCTCGTCCTCTTTCAAAAACTGGACGCACTGCACGGCGGAATCCGCCCTCTGGTCAAACTGTCCCGGCAAAAACTCCACGGAAAATGCATGCCCATTTTCCGGGACCTCTATCTTTTCCCGGTATAAAATATCCACAGGCGGTTCCGAAAAAACCGTTTGGCAGGCCCTCTCAAAAACATCGTCGGAAATATTTTCCACATCATAGCGGATAAAAACCCGCACCTGATCCACACTCTTTATACCCAGAAAGCTTTCAATCTCTTCCTTCAGTTCCCTGGCCTTAACTGCATATGGTTCTTTCTTCTCCACATAAATTCGTCTGACATTTCCCATAGTCGTTTTCCTCCCTCTGCTTCACACAGACTCAAAAGCCTGCGCTTACGAGCCTTACATCTCCGTAATCAGTCCCTGCATAATATAGAGCAGCTGTTCATCCACCATCTTTTCCGTGATGCCGAAGGTCTGCGCATTGATTTTAAGCCCCTCGAGCACATACATGATATTAGCCGCCGCCCCTTTTGGATTCTCGCAATAAAACTCGCCGCTGGCAATACCTGCCTCAATCAGTTTCTCTATCACTTTGACACCTGCGTCAAACTGCCTGCGCAGCATATTGTTCTTATCGGTCGATTTGTGAGCAAAAAAATACTCATAGACCGCCACGGTCAAGTTGTCCTTATTCTGCAAAAGTTCTTTCTTCTGCTCCTTCAAAAAGAGCGTCAGAATATCAGCCGCCGTATCCTCCCTGGCGATCTGTTCCGTAAAAACGTCGTCTGTCTCGTCCGCCTCCATCTGCAGCACTTCCATCAGAATCTGATCCGTGCTGTCGAAATACAGATACAAGCCGCCCCGGCTGATCTCGCATGCTTCCACAATATCCTTCATGGTCACGTTCTTAAACCCTTTTTCTACAAACACTTTTCTGGCCGTATCCAGTATGTACTTCTTTTTCTGCGCTGATTTTTCTCCCATCGTTTCCTTTTCTCCCTAAAAATGTATCCCGCGGCCGGCTTTCCCCTGTGCCCTTCTCCTGCTAATCCTCTTTCTTGACATTGACTACTCTGGTCTGTACCGGGTGATCCCAGAAATCCAGATTTTCTTTCATCTTCTTAATCACTTTCAGGAAAATACCGTTCTCCACCGCCTCGGACCATCTTCTGCCCTTCGTCATGCCTTCCATCACATATCTGGAAAGTATGCCTTTGAGCACATCCATCTCCCGTATATCCGACCGCCTGATGGCAAGGAGCTCATCCTCCAATACCCGAATCCTGTTCCGTGAATAGACATATCTATAATTCCGATCCATAAGTTTCGTCCGCTGCGCTTCCTTGATAAAGCTCATCAGCGTGCTGTCATACACCGGGAACGCAATAGAGTGCTCCTCAATCCCGGAACCCGAATAACTCTGCTGCACACTCTTGCCATTCTTACTCTCCAGCCAGGGCAGATACCGTGCCAGTTTCTCCACATCCGCCCTGTATTCATTCACCACCTGCTGTCTGTAGGCGATATCTTCTTTCTCCATCTGTGTCTTATCCATCGTTTTTCACTCACTTCCGTTTCCAAAATTACTCTCTGCCTATGTTGACCTGTAAGTCATAAACTCCCGACAAACCTGTCATTTCCAATTTTAACACAAATATTAGAAAAGTACAGTACCAATAAGCAAAATCATCTTCGTCCGCATTATGCCGGCGGAGATCCCCTTCCTTTGTCCACACAAAAAAATGACGAAATTACTCTACCCCTCCCCCAAATTATTCATGCAATATTTCTCATTGTTTTTCTATCCATTCAGCGTAGAATTGATAATAGAACTGCGTTTCTACATATTTATTATGAGAATGGTATTGAAGAGCGGCCAGTAAGGCAAAGGAGGTGAAACATTGAAGATAAGATTAGTTGTCCTTGCGCTGGGGCTGATCCTGCTTAGCGCGGCGGGACTGTGCGGCTGCGGCGGGGACAGGGAATTAACCAAAATAACCGCAAACGACAAGATACCGGAGCTGCAGAAACTCAAACCGATAGACGAAAGCAGCTCTCCGGATGTTCCTTTGGAAAACGACGGATCGGCAGCCATCGAGTTGACTGCCCTGGCTGACACCCGCGAAGAGGCGGAAAAAATTGCCGAACTGTACGGCATTGAGTTAAGTTCCTACTCCTATGGCGTAGCCACTTATACAACCGAAAAAAGTCTAAAGGAGCTTATGAATCTGGGGCTTGAAAACAATTACCCCGAATTGACCCCAAATTACGAACAGGAGCTCTTCACGGAACAGTAAACCCAGACATATTTATGCAGCATAGAAAGAGAAGAAAATAATGAAAAAAGCAAAATTACTATCCCTGTTTTTGGCAGGTACTCTGCTGTTCCAGACAGCGGGAATCGACGCGATGGCGACAGCGCCATCTGATCCTGCCCCCATAAGTGAGACTGTGGACGATACCGACACCAGTCCCGAACAGCCCGTCGAAGAAGAAAACGGACCGAATGAAACCACAGAAGAGGAAACGGATCCCAATCAGCCTTCCGGGGAGGAAGGGGAAAAAGACCCTGTCCCGGAAGAAGAAAATCCCGACCTTCCTTCCGAGGGGGAGGAGGAAAAGGACCCTGTACTGGAAGAGGAAAATCCCGACCTTCCTTCCGAAGAGGAAGGAGAAAAAGACCCTGTACTGGAAGAGGAAAATCCCAGCCTGCCTTCCGAGGACGAGGCGGACAAAGACCCCGTTGGGGAAGATGCAGAAAACAAGGATTCCATATCCGAAAACACCGTCTCCGAAAATAGCATATCTGAAAACGCGCTCCCTGAGGATGAAGTAAGTCTTTTCTCTATTTTTCCCGGACTGGGCGACGACTATCAGTTTTCTTCCCAGCAGCTGGCGGACAAGCGTATTCTTGCCTCCCATGTGGGCGACGTTGTAAAGATCCGTTCCATGGCATCCGCCGAAATCACTGACTTTACAGATACAGAGGGCGAATACCGACCCGATGAAGTCATGTATCTGGCAGAGACCAAAGAGGAGGCCGAACAGGTCGCCGAGGCTTTTGGCGGCACACTGGACAGTTTCTCCTATAAGGTAGCCGTAATCAGTCTGCCAGAAGAGGCAACCGTATCTCTGGCCATTGCCGCAGCTGCCGATCCCGATATCAAGCTTCCGGCCGTATGGCCCAATTATTACCAGTATCTGTACGAAGACACAACTTCCACGGTCAATACGCTGGATCCCCCCGATCCCGGTTTTGATAAACAGTGGCAGCACGACTACATCGGTACCCGGTATGCCTGGGCAGCCGGATTTAAGGGACAGGGTGTTAACGTCGCTGTCATTGACACCGGCCTTGCCATGGATCACGAAGATCTGTCGGCTAACGCCGTCACAGGCAGGAACTTTGTTAATAAAGCGGGCGGTACAGCCCATACGGTGGACAACCAGACCCACGGTACCCATGTGGCGGGCATTATAGCCGCCGACGATAACGGAAAAGGCGGTATCGGTATCGCGCCGGACGCCACAGTGCGCGGATACTGTGTTTTCCCGGAAAGCGGAGGCGCCGCGACATCAGATGTTTTAAGCGCTATTAACGCTGCCGCCGCTGACGGAAACGACATTATCAACATGAGTTTAGGGTCGGCACACTACTCCAAGCTTTATGAGGATGTCGTTAAGAAGGTGTATGAGGAGAACGGCGTAGCCATATTTGCCGCTTCCGGCAATGAGGACACTGACGGGTATGCTTTCCCCGCCGCCTTCGCAAGCACCATCTCCATTGGGGCTGTAAACGAGAACGGCACCAGGGCGTCCTTCTCCAATTACGGGAAATCTGTGACCCTTTCTTTCCCCGGCGTTAACATCTACTCAACCGTTAACAAAGCCAAAAATGACGGGAGTTATATTCCTGACTCCGGCAATGCCGACTATGGACTCATGAGCGGAACCAGCATGGCCTGCCCGACAGCAGCCGGGACAGCGGCGGTTATCCTTTCCGCCAGGCCCGACATCCGCGGAAAGTCGGGTAAAGCCAGAGTAGACGCGCTCCTTACCGCCATGAAATCTTCCACCACCAAATGCGCCACCTCCGGCATGGGTGCCGGGACTACCTATCTGCCCGGTGTGCTGAAGCTCGCCACGGATATGACTGTGCCGGATGCGCCGGAAATCACTATCGCCGAGACGCCGGTGGACAGGGCCGGCAAAACCTACATGACGGACGCGGTGACCGTTACCCTTTCCACGAAAACAGCCGTAGGCGTTGCTATTTACTACTCGACGGACGGAAAAACGCCTGTTTATAAAAACGGCGCCATCACAAACGCCGCACAGCATGCGGAAAATACGCCAAACGCGGAAGACCCTTATGTCTATACACTCGGCGACACCATTAAACTGACCGGCGAAAGAAGCAAAACCATCAAGGCCATCGCCGTCAACCCGATCTCCGGCAAAGTGAGTAAGGTAGCTTCCAAAACCGTGATACTGACGCCTGTACCCACCGGGGTAACCGTGACCCCCGCCGGCAATGTGACACAAATCGCCGCCGGAAAGACTCTGAAGTTTACTGCCGCCGTCACCCCTTCCTATGCGGTCTCCAACAGGGTCGCCTGGACTGTGGTAGATTCAAACGGCCAGGATGCAAAAGCCAAAGGCGTCACCGTGGCAAACGGCACAGTAAAAACATCTTCCACAAAAACCGTGAGAACGCCTGCCGGGGCATACAAGGTCATCGCTACGCCGGTTGGAAGCGACGGAAAAACCTTCAACGGTACGCCCGGCGAGTTCACATTTACGGTAATTGAAGCTGCTAACATTAAAAAAATCGCTTTTATGGACGCGGCAACCAACAGGGCGCCCAAGACAAAGAGCATAAAGACAACAGACAGCAAAACAGCGGATGCCGAAGACAGGGAAATCGACTTAAAGACATACCTCAACGTAACAAAAACAGACCCTGTGTCAAAGACGGATACCGTATTTTCCGGCGCGGACGCCGCAAAGGAAGTCGTCTGGTCCAGCAGCAACATCAAGGTAGCCACCGTCTCCAACGGCGTGATCCATGCCGTTTCGCCCGGCAAGGCAACCATCAAAGCTACCTCCAACGACGGCGGTAACAGGAGCGCATCCTACACAGTGACAGTGGTACAGCCTGTCACAGGCATTACCATAGGTGGTCCCACAGACGTGGCAGCCGGAAAAACAGCTGCGCTTACCGCCAAAGTTTCGCCTGCAAATGCGAGTAACAAAAAGCTGGAGTGGACTGTCAGCGGCGACGGAAGCGTCAGCATAAACAAATCCAACGGCAGGATAAGCACGAAAAGGGGCGCCAGCGGAACATACACCATAACAGCCAGGGCCGCAGATAAGCTCGGCGCCGTGGCTGCTTACACGATCTCGATCACGGATCAGGAGATCACAGAGATCAAACTCAGCGCAAACAGGCTGACCATGTTTCCTCTAAAAACGAACGTCAACAGCAACACAACGGCAACTCTGACCGCAACCGTAAAAGGGAAGCCAGCCGGCAGCAGCGCCAGGCCTGAAGTCATAAACACGTCCCTGATTACCTGGACCAGCAGCGCGCCCTCTATCGCCTCCGTGGATCAGAGCGGAAAAATTACCGCCAGGGCGCCCGGCAGGGCAGTCATTACCTGTGCCGCTGCCGACGGAAGCAATAAGAAGGCAGTCTGCTCGGTTACTGTCAGCGTACCTATGTCCAAGCTGGTGATCGCTCCTACAGACGGCAATGAGGGAGATGTCGCCGTCGGCAAAAACATAAAGATGGCCGCCAAATACTACAGCAATTACGGAACGCCTAACAACAAAAAAATTACCTGGCGGATCTATGGGGTTAGTGACGAGACATTGTCAGGTAAAGTTTCCATCAATAAAACTAACGGCACCGTTTCGGTAGATAAGAGCGCGGCTCCTACCGCCGGCAGTTACGTAGGCGTGCAGGCAGTCGCGCAGGATGGCAGCGGTGTGACGTCAAATATCTATCCCGTTTACGTCAGACCCAACTATATTGCGGCGCAGATTGACTTTATGCCCAAAAGTAACAGCTACAGCGGATATTTTTACATAGTTGCCACCGCATACAAGGACGCAAAAGGAAAACCCGACTGGTCAATGGCTGAACCGGTTCCCGACTATTGTACTGCCACGGTATCCGGCTCAAAGAACTCGGGACTTTTAAAACAGACGATAAAGCAGAACGGTCAATATTATGCGCTGTACCAGCCTGTTCCGTCCGAGTATACGTCTCTCGCGCTGGACGACGACCCATCTGCAATCGCCCAGCTGCGTGTCAAGGATCTTGCCAGAATGAAACTGACTATAAAATTAAAAGACGGTTCCAATCTAACGGCAAGAGAAAACAGCATCTACGCGATTCGCTATGCGAAAGGCAGAGAAACCGTTATTGGATATTTCGATCTCAAATAAGACAACAGGGACGGCCGCCCACCCGGGCGGCCGTTCTCATTGACTTTTCCCCCAAAAAAGCATAAGATAGATACAGGGTTTTTGTAATAATTTCTACAAGGGGGTATATCAATGGCTGTTAAAGAATTTCCCGCAGGCACACAGTTGATCCAGAGCGAACAGAATCAGACTGCCCTGCATGTCATCGCTAAAGGAAGCGTATGCGCCTCCTATCCGGGAGGCACTTTTTATCTGAAAAAAGGGGATGTCATCGGCGTCTGTGAGATTTTTTTCGGCTCGCACTTTTTCACATACGAGACAGAGGAACCCACCGGGATCGCCTCCTATCCGTGTACGGCTGCGCAGCTGGCGCTTCTCATGTCAAAGAGCGTGGATCTGGCGAACATGATCGTTTCTTCCCTGTTCAGGCAGTTCCGCGAGATATATGACCAGTATGAGCTGATGCGTTTTGACTGTGAAAATATTTACCACTTTCTGATGGATCGGTATGAAGAATATAAATCCTTCTGTGTCAAACATGGATTCACCCCCAGGGCGTTACCTGATATGGAAGATCTGACTCCCCTCACTCTGGAAGAAGATCTGGAAAGCTGGCTGGACGGTTACTATGAGCAGTTGACTGCTATGGTCACCGAAAAATCATCCAAATTCCACAAGCCCGACTTCCTTGCAGGGGTAGTTTTGAAGGCGGATCTGGATATCCACCGCATTATTTCCATATGCCGCGTTTTCTACGATTACAAGGCTGAGATTGCGAGTCTTCTCATGAATGAAAACCATCTGGACTTCTTCGATCTCTATGCAAGCCTTCTTTATAAAATCGGGGCAAATGATCCCGATTCCACAACGGTAAGCGCGGCTATCTCCACTATTATGATTCAGCTGGAAGACCTTCCCTCCATTGACAGGGAAATGTACCAGCAAAGGGCCGCCGAATACCGCGCGAAGCTGGAAAATCTCGGAGAAAGCGCAGAGGAGGACGCCACCACGGTGGACGACGTGCCGGACGTAGAGCACTCCCTGAACACAATCCTCTCCTACGCCGAGGTGGACGGCGAGACTGCCGCCGCTTTCCGAGAGTCTGTCGGCAAATTTGCCAAAATAACGGATAAGAACGCTTCGGACGACGCTGCGAGAAAACTGCGCATGACGATCACCAAGCAGTTCTATGTCATATATGAAAAAGCTTTCTTAAAGAGCCTGAAGGATACCACTTCCATTCCCAAGGTAGTGAAAATGTTCTTCAACTTCGGCTATGTGGACGAAAATCTGGCCGGACTGGAAAATGCCGCCTATCTGTACAGGATTGTCGACAAACTTCCCACCGACCCGAAGCGCAAGGTTTACACCGCCTACGAATGGTTTACCGCCATCTATCAGGGGAAAAAATCGCCCAGCCGCAACGAGTTTGACTCCGACTTCCCGACCTATCTGCGCGAGCAGAAAATGTCGGGCAATATCACTGCCGCGGATGAGGCGCGGATGCAGAATGATCCGAAGGAACAGGTGCTCTTTGAAATACGCAATATGTTCCCTTCTGTCAACAAGATTACCTTTGGCCGTGTCCTGAGCTTCTGCCCGATTTTCTCGGAGCACAACGTCTTAAAGGATCTGGACGGTTCCCTTGTCTCTGCCGATAAAGTGGAGGCCGGTTTCCAGACCATACGGGATATTGATTTCAGCGCGTATTACCGCGACGTGATCTACACAAACCCGGATATCGGCATCGGAAAAGAATCCATCGGCGTCGAGGTGCTCCCCGACATCATTCTCATGCCCAACGTGGGAACACGAGGCATCGCATGGCAGGAAATAGAAGGGCGTAAGCGTACCACCCCGGCCCGCATGATGGTCTCCATCTTCCAGATGGAGGATCTGACCAATATCCTTGTTCGGCTGACAGGCGATTTCCGTTGGGAAATGTGCAAGCGTGTTCAGGGGGCCCGCTGGAACGACATATCAGAGGCGTCCCTCACCAGCGAGTACTTCGACTACATCCAGTTCTACCGCAAGAACCACGAATTATCCGCAGATGCGAAAGACAAGATCAAGCTCGGTATGAAGAAAGCGAAAAACAGTTATAAGGAAATGTTCATCCGTGACTACGAGGCATGGATTCTCTATGAGGGCGCCGGTTCACCCAGATTAAACAAGGTGTCCCGCAATATTATCTTCACCTACTGTCCTTTCTCTAAGGAGATCCGCACAAAGCTGATGGCGAATCCGCTTTACAAGGAAACGATGTCTCGCTATGATATTAAACTTTCGCAGAAACTGCATCATTATGACAATGTGTTCCAAAAGCTGAAAAACACGGGAACTCCGATTCCTCAGGAACTGCTGATGCAGCGTGAGTATCTGTGTAAATAAGAGAAGCTCGCTAATATAGTGTTATTCTTCTACAATATATTTATAGACTCCCAAGGGGAAAAACGGTATATTAATTATAGACTTGATCACGGAAGTCAAGTCGGCAATAGCAATTCCGAAGAATTCCCCTTTTACACAAGCAAGACCCCCGGAGGTAGCACCTTCGGGGGGTCTTGCTTTGTGAATATACTCCGCAGTGCAAGCTCGAAAAACCTTCGGTTTTCCTCAGTCTGCGCACTGCTCATTGCTTTCGCGCATATTATTTGTCCGTACTCGCGGGTTTCACAAGGAACAGACTGATTAACAGTGCGATGATATAGAGCACAATCGTGAAATACAGCACGTTCTGGTAACCGACAGGATTGACCATATTGCCGTGGGAATCCTCGATAAAGCTGCCCGTATTGCTCACGATCAGGGTTGCGATCTGGTTGCCGGTAAGACCCGCAAACGCCCACGCGGAAAGGGTGATACCGTGGATCGCGCTGATGCTGCCCATACCGTAATGGTCGGAAAGCAGAGTCGGCACATTGGAGAAACCGCCGCCGTATCCGGCATTTACCATGAAGATCAGTGCCAGCACCAGAACGACCAGAAGCATGTTGCCCTCTCCGTTCTTGATACCGCCGGTAAGCATAACCGCGCCGGTAAAAATAATCGAGAGTACAAAGATCAGCTTATAGATCGTATTCCTGTCTTTCATAAGATCCGCCCACGCGGAGAAGCCGAGACGGCCGCCCGCATTGAAGATTGCGGATACCGTGGAAATCACACCGACCACACCTGCAAGGCCGATACATTTTACAATCATCTTCTCCTGGGATATCAGCGCAAGGCCACAGGTGATATTGATGTAGAACATCAGCCAGATACCTACGTAATTGCTGACCGGGCGGGTTTTGATGGTAGCCATAATGCCCTGCCCCTTTTCCTTCTTCTGCGGCTCATGCCAGCCCGCGGGCTTCGCCAGAAGGAGATGACCCACAAACATCATAACGAAATAAACCGCCGCGAGGATGTAGAACATCTTATAGATACCGCCCTCGCCCAGATTTGCGAGGAGCGCCTGCATGATGGGGCTTGCAATCGCCTTCGCGCCGCCAAATCCCGCCACCGCAAGACCGGTCGCCAGACCCTTCTTATCCTCAAACCAAAGCATCAAAGTCTTTACCGGGGAAAGATAACCCGTTCCAAGCCCGACGCCCATGATAAAGCCGTAGCAGACATAGATGCCGACCAGCGCCAGAGGGCTTCCGGGATGGTTTCCTCCATAATAAATGAAAAAGCCCGTGCCCGCCATACCAAGGGCAAAAGTGATCGTAGCGATCAGGGACGACTTATGAATATCCTTCTCCACCACGTTGCCCAGAAATGCCGCAGACATGCCGAGGAAGAAAATGGCGAAACTGAACGCCCACTCTGTCGCTGCCTTGGAAAAGCCTATGTAGTCAGCGATCTCCTGACTGAAAATAGACCAGCAGTACACCGTACCGATACTGAAGTGCAGGAGCAATGCCGGGATCGCGGCACGCACCCATTTGTTTTGACAGTTTTTCATACCTTTACCTGTTATCCTTTCGTTAATATTGAGTCAGACGCCCCGCCAATGATAACAGACCCTGACCCTCTCACAAAAAACTGCGTGTGACCTCTACTATTTTAAAACATAATTACTGGAATTTCAAGACGTTTCACAGTATCTGCCTACTTCAAAACCAGCACCGAGAAACCGGGCATCACAGCCTTTCCATTCTCAAAACTGATCTTCTCTTCCCCGGTGACAAGCGCTCCCCTGATCTGCGTATCTGCGCCGATATTCTTACCGTTTAAGGTAATGCCTGTCAGATCCAGTTCCTCCGTCTCCGGCCCCGTCACAAAAATGAGCAGAAGCTCCGAATCCCCATAAATCTTTTGGATGGCGCAGACGCTTTCCCTCGTATCATCCGCCATAAAATCTCCCACGAGGACGTATTTTGCATCTCCCCTGGCAATCTCCGGATTCTGGTTGCGGATCCTGATAACCTTCTTATAAAACTGATAGACGGAACATTCGTCCTTCTCCTGTTCCTCCAGACTCTCAAACTTCATCTTCACGTCTTCCATATCCGCAGGGCCGTCGCACATGCCCTCCGCGTCGGGGTTCATGCTCCAGTACATGGGCGCGCGCTTGTTCTCGTCCTTGCCGGAGCCTTTCATGCCAAGCTCCTCCCCGTAATAGAGAAAAGCCGACCCGCCCATAAACAGGTTCATGGCGCCCGCCATCTTCGTCTGCGCGGCGGAATTATCCCCCGCATAATAGCCCGCGCTCCTTCCCATGTCGTGATTGGTATAGAAAGGCGCGTCAATATAATCCGCGTTGTAAGCCCCGAACGTCTCCTCCAGATTGCTGACCGCCGCGCCATATTTTGCCGCGGAGGAACCGTTTAATACCTTGGATATAATGCCGTCTTTGTCCGCAAAGGCGAAGTTAAAGACGCTGTCGATGCCGCTCTCATAATACGGCGCGTAGTCCGCCATATCAAGCCACGCCTCGCCCACAAGGTAAGCGTCTTGTTTCTGCCCTTTGACCGTATCAGTCAGCCACGCCAGAAAGTCAATGTTGGACTGGGGCGCGCCGGAATAAAACTCTTTCACCGCATCCAGACGGAAACCGCCCACCCCCATATCCAGCCAGTATTTCGTGATTTTGGCGATCTCCTCCCGCAGGGGTTCACTGTCTAAATTAAAGTCTGGCATCTCCGACCAGAACTGCGCCTCGTAAAACCAGTCTGTCCCCTCCACGGGATAGTAGCCGCCGCCCTGCTCCCTGGAAAAATGATAATAGTCAACGTACGGGCAGTCGGCCGGGTCCGGCGCAGCGCCGTCCAGCCCTTTCAGATACGCGCACGCCTCCTGAAACCATGGATTCTGCGACGAGCTGTGATTTAACACCAGATCCATGATAACCTTGATGCCCCGCTCATCGCAAGCCGCAAGCAGCTCCTTGAAATCATCCAGCGTGCCGTATTCCTCGTCTATGGCATAGTAATCCGCCACGTCATACTTGTGGTACGTGGGCGAAGGGTTCACGGGCATCAGCCAGATGCCGTTGCATCCCAGATCCGTGTCTGTGGCGTCATCCCCGTCGTTGATGTAGTCCAGCTTGGAAATCAGCCCCTGCAAGTCTCCCACGCCGTCCCCGTCGCTGTCGCAGAAGGAGTAGACGAACACTTCATAATACGTCCTGTAATTGTCGTCAATGATCTGCAGCGGGTTATCCTCCCACGGCTCCCTGGCAGATGCTTCCGCAGCCTGCTCCCCTGCGGCGCCGCTGCCATCTGCAGGAACGTTCTCCCCCGCGGTATCTGAGTCTGCCGCCGCGCCATCCGCCGCAGCGTCTTCTCCGTCTGCCAAAGAACCGTCCGCCGCGCCCGAACCGACCTCCTGCCCCTGCGCCGCCGCATCAGGCGAAGTCCCGCCATTCCCAGTCCCCACGCAGCCTCCAAGCACCAGAGCCGCCGCCAGCATCCCCGCCAGAGTTTTTACATATCTGCTTTTCATTTTATTACACTCCGTTTTGTTTTTTATTATTTCCCTATTATGTAAACTATTTTCTATAGACACAAACAAGCTGCACCTCTTATCAAGTACAGCTTGCACCACAATTGTCCTGCGTGGACGGAACCTCATTTCTCAAGGAGCCCCTCAAAACACGTCAGCATCCAAAGTTCATACTCGCAAATCCGCGCTTACGCGCTCTACATCCGATTTCATCGGATATTTGCTCGTTATCCGCGCTGTAAAACAAATGCCGCTTCGCGTCGCTTGTTTTTCTTTTGCGCTGGATATTTTGCGGAGCGAGAGCGCGGCGACGGAGATATGAAGTTCCGTCCGCGCCCCCAATAATCCATTGCTCCTTATCCTTTCACAGAACCTCCCGTAATACCCTCCACATAGAACTTCTGCATAATCAGGAACAGAATCGAGATCGGCACGGATATCACCACGCCGCCCGCGCAGAATACGGAGAAGTATTTGTTAATCATGGACTTGCCCAGCATATTGAACAGTCCGATTGCCACCGTCCAGTCTGTCGCGATACCGGAGTTTAACATCAGCTTCGCAAACACGAAATCGCCCCATGGCACCAGGAAAGAACTGATAACCGTGTATACAATGATCGGCTTGGAAAGCGGAATGATAATCTTCCAGAAAATCTTCGCCTCGGAAGCGCCCTCCAGCCTTGCCGCCTCGCTTAAGGAAATGGAAATCGTGTCCATAAAACCCTTACAGATCAGGAAACCCAGACCCGCACCCGCGGAGTACACGATAATCATGCCAATGTGGCTGTTCGTCAGGTTAAACGTCTTTAATATAAAGTAAATAGCGATCATTGACAGCACGCCCGGGAACATATTTAAAATAATGCTGAAACTCATCAGCGACTTTCTGCCCGGGAACCGCAGCTTACTCATGGTATAGCTCACCATCAGTACAAGGATGGTAGAGATCAGGCAGGTAAAAATCGCAATCACCAGCGTGTTCAAAAACCACTTATTGTACTGTACAATGGAGTCTGAGCGCAAAAACAGCTGCGCATAATTGTCAAGCGTCCATGTCTCCGGGAAGAAGTGGGAGGTGTTGATTCCCTTATACCCGCTAAACGAGGTAACAAACAGCCAGAGAATCGGTATCAGCCATACCACTGCCAGGAGAAGCAGAACAACATGTCTTAAAATAAAATTGATTGTCTTTTTCATTATTGAAATTCCTCCTCCCTGTCTCCCTTAATTGTTCTTGTAAAGGTAATGAGCGTAAACGCCGCGCAGATGATAAATACGACAATACCGATAACGGACGCCATCTTATAGTTGTAGTACTCGTTTGTCAGCCTGAACAGCCAGGTAACCAGCAGGTCAACCTCCTTCGCGTTGGAATTTGCGAGAAGCTGGTCGCTTGTGACGTACACATCCTGCGTCAGCAGATAAATGACGTTAAAGTTGTTGATATTCTTTACAAAATCCGTAATCAGGCTCGGGCCCGTTACAAAAAGCATGTACGGCATTGTGATTTTCACAAAGATCTGGAATGGATTCGCGCCGTCGATTCTCGCGCTTTCTATCTGATCTTCGGGAATGTTCATCAGAACGCCCGTCGCGATCAGCATCTGATAAGGGATGCCGACCCAGATATTGATAATGATAATCATCACCTTCGCCCAGCCCGGATTGGTCAAAAACGGAATATAGCTCAGGTTGGCGGGAACAAGCCCAACATTCTTGAGAAAATCCGTCAGCCCGATGCTTGTGCAGAAGGTGTTGACGATACCGCTGTCTGCAAAGAAGTTACGCACCAGAAGCAATGTTACGAACTGCGGCACCGCGATTGCGATGATAAACAAAGTCCTCCACATCTTCGGCAGCTTCGTCTTCTTATTATTGATAAACTTGGCGAGCAGGATACCCCCGATATATGTCGTAAAGGTGGCAAGCACCGCCCACTCCAGTGTCCAAGTTAATACTTTCTTAAAGGAATACCCAAAAGTCACTGTCACGGAATCCGAAAACAGATTCTTAAAGTTTGACCATCCCACCCATGTAAACAGCGCGCTGGGCGGCATATGCTGCTGGTCATAATTGGTAAATGCCACCGCCACCAGTACCAGAATCGGCAGAATGTTCATCAGAATAATACCGATCGTCGGCAGGGTCAGCAGGGTAATATGAAATTTTTCGTTAAATAATGCCTGCACATCTTCCTTGAAGGTATTGATGTGCTCCCCGTTTTCTTTCTGGACCTGCAGGCGGTAAACTGCCTTCATGTTTGCGATCCAGAACATAACAAATACAAGAATGAGAAACAGTGCAATAATGGAATTCAACAGAATCAGGAAAGAATTATCATAGTCATTGACCGTACTGGTCATAGTCAGTGGATCAAACACCTGCTCAAACTGCACCGTACCGAGCGTTCCGAACTTAGCAAGGTTTGGCGCCGCATAGCCGACAAACAATACGACAAACAAAGCTTCCACCAGAAGCATGATAATACCGTTAATTACCTGCTTTCTGGCAAAATAGCCCGCGCCCATCAGTACCGCTGACAGCTTAACCCACACATCTCCCTTGACAAAGGCAATTCCAATATTCTTAAAATAATTTCCTATCGCATTTAATGCCTTCTTCATATGAACCTCCATGCCAGAAGTAACCTTCTCTTTTTAAAAGAGGGCGAGTGAACACCACCCACCCTCTCTGTTTTACATATATTCCGAGGCTGCGGAGCAGTCCTCATGGAGTTAAAATCTTCTACTTTTCCTGCCGAGGCTGCGAAGCAGTCCTCGCAAGTGAGCTCCGCTCACTTTATTCGACAGGCGCCGTGATACCTTCTACGGTCGTATCCAGAAGCTCCTGTAAATCTGTTCCGTCAGGATTGCCGGATGCAAGGATCTGTCCAAGCGTCTCTGCGGGAGACCAGAAGTTACCGCCTACACGCTGAGGCGTAGCGTATGCTGCCTGTGCTGCCAGGGCGGAAATCGCCGGATTAGCTAACACTGCGTCAGAAGATGCCGCCGCAAGGTTTGCAGGGCCAAGGCCTCTTGCTTCGAATCTTGCCGTCTGAGCCGCCTCGTTGGTCAAAAACTCTGCGAGAAGCATTGCCCAGCCCACGTTAGCGGAGTGAGGGTTAACACCAACCAGCTTGTAGCCGGAGTAGGAAGACATCTGATAATCCTTGCCGCCTGCCTTGAAGGTAGGAAGCTTGGTAGCCGCATAGTTGTCGCCCCATGCCTCAGCTGCCGTCTCTGCTCTCCATGTACCGTTTACACATGCAGCCACATTGCCCTCTGCAATCTGGGTAGCCATATCCTCGTCGCTCATATCTACAAGTACATTGGAAGCCGTCAGGTCAAGGATAGCCTGCGCTACATCCGTACCGCCCGGGCCATTCCATGTACAGGTGTTGGTAAGGCCGTCGTCATTCAGATTCAGCTCAAGGCCTGCACCCTGGAAGAAAGCGTAAATGTACCAGCCGTTAGAGATATCCATCGCGATCTTCTTGCCAGCCGCATCAGCTACCTCAACCATCTTCTCCAGGGACTGTACGTCGCTCTCAGAGAATACGGAAGAATCGTAGAACATAAAGTAACCGTTATCAGCCGTCATCGGATAAGCATATACCTTGCCATCCACAGCAGCCGCCTCAACAGCGCCGGTTGCATTCTCATTTACCACATCAAAGGTGTAGTTAGCCACTACCTCCTGCAGCGCGCCCGCGTTCACCAGGTCGTTGATCTGGTCATCCGCAAATGCATACACATCCGCTGCCGCCTCTACGTCCGTAAGAACCGTATCCTTCGCGGTAGACTCACTCTCCGCACCAAGGGTAATGTCAAAAGTCACGTCCGGATAAGCTGCCTTGAACTCGTCCAAAAGCTTGGTTGTGAGATCCTGATCCTCCTCAGAAGCCCATACCTTAAGTGTTACTGTACCTGTCGTAGCCGCGATCAGGTTTGCAACCGGGTCTGTCCCCTCCGCTGCCGTTGCCGGAGCCTCTACTGCAGGAGCCTCCTCTGCTGCCGGCGCTTCCGCTGCGGGCTCTTCTGCCGCAGGCGCTTCCGCTGCCGGAGCTTCTGCTGCCGGAGTCTCAGCAGCACCGCCGCCGCAGCCTGTCAGACAGCCGACCGTCATTGCTGTTGCCAGTAATGTTGCCAATACTTTCTTTTTCATAATGTAACTCTCTCCTTTCGACTTTTATAAAGCCATATTGTTTTGTTTCTATACAAAATGCAGTGCGCAGCACAAATTACTGCAATGCCGCATTTTATACCGCTGTTTGCCATGCCATTCCCTGTCCGCCCAGGAGCCGCAATCCCTTAAGGCTGTCAGAGTTTTTATATCCTAATGTATTAGGATATAGAGAAAGGGCTAGCCCTTTCTGCGAAAATTTCTATGGCGTGCAAGTAAAATTTACCACCTTTTTATACTCGCTGTCAATACGGAAAACGTTTTTTTAGCTAAAACAGCGCATTTTAAACTTAAAAGGACGCATTAATCCTCGCGCATATAAGAGATGCCATATCTCATCCTTCCCCTTATAAAGGATGATAATCGCGTATTACCTCCAGCGCCGGCAAGGCTTGACCGTCATAGTCAAACAATGCCTGGTTCGCCCACTCATTGCCGCCGGGACCCTTTTCCTCTATATACTGTAACGCTTCTCCGTTGGCCCAGCCCGATCCCGGCACCGGGATCCATGCCGGTTCCCAATAAAAGAATCCCCTGCATTTTTTCTCCGGCACCTGGTCAATCACGGAAAACAACGCCCGCATAAAATCTGCCTGTCCCTCTTTCGACATCGGAAAGGGCAGTTTTTCCACCAGCGCAGGTTTCGTGGCATATCCCTTTCGCTCACTGTCCGCAAGCTTCTCATAGGATGCATAGTCTTCCATAGTATAACCCATGGAAACCTCCGCAATCACCAGCTCCTTACCGTAGCGCACCGCCAGGTCGTTCATATTCTTCTGTAAGTCCGAAAGACTCCCGTGCCAGAACGGATAGTAGGAGAGCCCGATGATCTGGAAATCCTCCCCCCGCTCCAAATAATGATCGAACCAGTCAATGTACATCGGCGCATTCCCGCCATTGTCCAGGTGGATCATCACCGGCATGTCTGCATCCACGGAACGCACCGCCCGGATGCCTGCGCTGACAAACTGCGCCAGATTGTCATAATTGCCGCATTCCAGCAGCTTTCCAAGCGGCCATAACATTCCGTTGGTCAGCTCGTTGCCGATCTGAATCAGGTCCGGGTAAGCCCCCTCATCCCGCAGAGTCAGCAGAGTATCTCTTGTGAAAGCATAGACCGCTTCGGTCAACTGTTCCGCATCCATTCCGCGCCATGCCTTTGGCACGCGCTGCTTCCCCGGATCGGCCCAGAAGTCGCTGTAATGCATACAGAGCAGCACCTTCATCCCGTGCCCCTTCGCCCGCTTCGCCAGTTCTATCGCCGTGGGCAGATCGTTGGTCCCCGCCCCATACGGCGTGCCGTCCTCCCCGTAGGGATCATTCCAAAGCCTGATCCTGACCGCGTTCGTCCCGTAGCTTTTCAGGATTTCAAATACATCCTTCTCCACGCCGTGATCGTAAAACCTTCCGCCGAGGCTTTCCACCTCCTTTATGGTAGACAGATCCATTCCCTTGTAAAATTTCATGTGTTATCTCCCTGTTTCCATTAACCGTTTTCAATCGAAACACCCGTTATTATATCATAAAATTTACACGGGCAGGCTGCCCTCTCAGCCTTGCTTTAATCCTTAATCAAAATCAAACTTGGTGAATCTTTTCATCGCATCCTTATACCGAAACCGCACCAGTTCGTTCTTTGCGAGCACATCCTCCTCCGTCCCCACATACTGACAGCGGATGCAGTGATACTCTTTCTTGTCCTTATCGTAAAACATGTCAATGTCCAAGTCTCTCATAAAGCAGGAGGGACACCTGTAATTTAATTTGCCTTTGCCAGATTGAGCCATGTCGCAAATACCTCCTTATCCTTTAACTGGGTTGTGTAACCTAACGTGAACATCGGGGAGAACGCATACCCTTCCTTAATATAGCCGACCGCTTCTTTCTTTTCACAGCTCATGGACACTCTCGTCCCGATCTCGGGAACCACTGCCACTGCCTCTGTCGCGCCCTGCATCTGCGCCTCGCGGCACTTGTAAGCGTAGTCGATCTTCTCCGTATTGGAACCGTCGGTTACGGACAGTTTCACATTGCTCATATCTTCTGAATATTCCGTCGTGCCGTAGCATGCCACCATGTACTCGTTGATCTCCACTTCGGCGTTCGGATCGCTCATCTCAAGGATCGTTCTCTCGATCTTGATGTTGGAGCTGCCCTCCTCAAAGTACATCTTTGTCTGTAACTTCACCGTCAGATCATAGAACTCGATATCCACAGGGTCGAGAGTAAGGATTCTCGTATTGCCCTCCTGTGAGAAATGCGCCTTCGTCCGGCACAGACACAGATCCACTTCCTCGCCGGTATGGGTCAGCTTCGCACTTCTCACTGTGCCCTCACCCGCATAGTGGGTAAAATAGCCCGCACGGTACTTCTCCTGAATTAAGAAAGGATAGGATGCGTCCGTCACATGCTTCGTGCCGATGCCCACCGGCCACTCCAGCTTCGCCGCATAAGGGCGCAGATCGACAATCGCGCCGCCCTGATCCATGTTTGCGCAGACTCTCATATACGGATCGCAGTACCAGAAAAGCTGCTTGTCCGACCCGTATAAAATATCCCTCCAGAGCGCACATTCCGGCTCCGTCAGCCTTCTGTTCGCACGGTAAAAGTCCGCGAACTCCGCCATGGTCATATCTTCTAACTTGCCCTCTTTTTTCAGCTGCCCATAGTATGCCATGCCGTCCTCATAGGATTTTAACAAAAGCTCGTAAGGCGCTTCCCAGCGGCCCATCTTATTCATCCAGCCGGGACCTACAAACATCATGTTATAGGCGTAGCCATTGTTATACTTCGCCAGAGCCCTGAACTGGTCGATCAGGTTGTACAGGTACGGATATTCCCAAGTCTTCGAATCATAACACATGCTACGCAGCACATTCTGCGGGTGCGTCCCGAAATTGGAGCCGTTGCCGTCGTAGCACGCAATCAGATCGCGTGACAGATGGGGAATCGCCACAATGCCGGAATCCTCCGCCTCATTCGCTGCGGGCGCATGTGTATTCTGTTTGCTCGGAATCCAAGGCGCCCAGGGACCGCCGTCCATAAACGTGTACCAGGAGTTGTTGCAGGTGTGGTATGCCTTCGGGCCCTCCTCCCAGCATGTCGCCACGGCGCATTTCACCATGGGGTACTTTTCTTTGATATAATTGGTCAGGTCGGCGTCCATATAATAGGAGCCCGTGGACTCCGGGTAAAAGCCGAACCTGTCATGGAACTTGCCAAACACATCGTCCACAATGGACTTCTTGTCTTCCATGGAAAACATCCAGATGCAGAAGTCCTTCGTCTTATACTTCTCGCGAAACTCCTCGCAGGGAAGCCCAAGCAGGGACAGAGCAATTTCATCTCCGTACTGTTCATGGTCCGCCTTCGCAAGCGCCACCGCCTCGTCATTAAATAAAGAAGCGTAAGTCATCTGGATCGTCGTCTTTAACCCGTTCTTGTGCGCAATCGCCTGCTGTGTCTTGAAGATATCAAGAGATTCCGTCAGAAGCTCTTTTCTTCCGATATCCTCCTCTTTGCCGTGTCCGGTCACCTTTTCCGCATACTCAGGTACCATCTCCGGACGATGGATGATGTTTACAATAAACTTATCCATGTGCCCTGCCCTCCGTTTTTTTCATAAATTACTGTTTCAATGCCATTTTTAACACTTCCTACAACACTTTTTGTACATTGCTCTCTTGTTCCACCGTATGTTTGGTAGTTTTCACTTTGCGCAATCGGTTGCTCATGCTCAAATAATAACAAATTGCACAGTGAATGTCAATGTATATTTTCCAGAATATGCGAAAGTTTATACCTATTCAGCCTCCGGCTTCCTGGTTTCTGAATCCGCCCTATTCCCTGTCCTGCAGATATCGGAATACCTTGAGGGATTCCAAAGGATGACCGCTATAGTCAAACAACGCCTGATTGTCCCACGATGATCCCCCGTAATATTTGCCTGCATCTTTTGGATCATACTTGGACGCATAGGAAGACGCCCACCCGGAGCCTTTTTCCTCCCATGCCTCCCTGTTCGCGGCAAGCGTCCCATCCGCATCATCCGCGCCTTTTTCCCAGACATTGACCGGCAGCCATGCCGGCTCCCAATAGAAATAACCAAGCCCCGCATCTCCAACGGCGGCAACCGCAGCGCACACATCCCGGATCTCCTCCGCCTGTCCCTGTGCCGTGGCGGGATACTCCGGCAGAATATCCGACGCCCCAATGCTGTTTGCCGTACCGTCCCCGTCGCCCGTCGTATACGGGTAAGAATTTTCGACTACCAGAACATCCTTTCCGTAAGCGGCATTCACCTTCCTCAGCGTGTCCGTCAGATTTTCCATCGTCCCGTGCCAGAACGGATAGTAGGATACCGCAAAAATATCATAGTCAACTTCCTTCTCTTTGAGTTTCTGCGCCAGAGCAAGCGTCCCGGTCTGATCCGCTATATCGGTAAAGTGGACTGCAATGCGAATCTCCTTTCCCCTTTCCTCTGACACATCCCTGACGGCCCGTGCTCCTGCCTGCAAAAGCAGTCCTCTCGCAGACCAGCTTGTTTCACCCGCCATGCCGTTGTTGATCTCATTTCCGATCTGTACCATCCCGATGTCCGCCCCTGCGTCCAGAATTTCCAGAAGACTCTCCGCCGTGAACGCATAAAGCGCTTCCGCCTTCTCCTCTACCCCCATTCCTTCCCACGCTTTCGGGCACATCTGTTTGGAGGGGTCCGCCCAGAAATCAGAGTAATGATAATTTACCAGAAGCTTCATCTGCCTCTCAGCCGCCCGTCTGCCGATCTCGGCCGCTGCCGCCGTATCACAGTTCCCGCCGCCGTAACCCTTTCCGTTCTCGTCGTAAGGATCGTTCCACACCCGGACCCTGACATAATTTACCCCGTTTTCCGCAAGCGTCTGAAAAATATCCTGCTCCTGTCCGGCTTCATTATAGTAGACAACACCGCTCGCTTCCTCCGCAAGCACGCTGGATATATCCACGCCCCGGATGAAATCGTCCCGCATTCCCTCTATCGGGTCAATATGTATCTTTGCCAGTTCCTCATCTGCCTCCTTTGCAGATGACTGCTCCGTGCCGCTTTTCCCTGTACTTTCCTGCTCTTTCTCTTCCTGGCCTGTATCAGTCTGACCCGCCTCTGCCAGCACTTGGTCCGCCTTTCCCGCCGCCTCCTGTCCTGCTGCCGCCTCCGCTGCGCTGTCCTGCCCTGCTGCCGCGGACCCGCCCTCCGTTCCACAGCCCGCCAGCAGAAGCGCCGCCACTACGCCGATTAGAAGAAGCCGTTTCCCCTCTCTCCTTTTTCCTTCCATTTCACTTTTCCTCCATTCCGCTTTCTGACCCTAGGCTGCGCATAAGCAGATCGAGATGCTCCGCATCTCTCACTCGCGTTGCTCGTCATAAATCGTCCCATGCAGTCTCGCATGCAAGCATGCAGCCTGCCTGCTCCGCTTTCTGACTCTGCTTATGCGCGCACAAAACGGACAGCAGTATGGAGTCCCATAGTGCTGTCCGTCAATGTTACCGTGCTCTCAACTAATTAATGATGCCTTCCGTGGTGGCCGCCATGATGTCCGCCGTAATAATTTCCAGACTGGTTCACATTTCCGCCGCCCTGTCCCACATTCTGGTTCGTGCTCTGCCTCACACAGGAATTATCGCAGTAGCCGTTCGCGTGATTGTAACCGCAATAGCTCTGGCTTCCATGGGTGTGATGGCCGCTCAATGTGCATCCTTCCACATGGCAGACCCCGACCACGCCGCAGGAACCGTCGCAATAACCGTGTTCATGGGCATATCCGCAGTAAGTCTGGCCGTCATGGGTATGATACCCGGTCTCCGTGCAGCCTTTCACCGCGCAGACCCCAACCACACCGCAGGAACCGTCACAATAGCCACAGGCATGGTCATACCCGCAGTAGGCCTGATTGTCGTGAAGATGATATCCTGTCTCTGTACACCCCTCCACTGCACATACGCCGACAGCCCCGCAGGAACCGTCGCAATAGCCTCCCGCATGATTATAACCACAATAAGTTATATTATCATGTGTGTGCAGCCCGGTTCTCGTACAATTCTCCACCGTACACACTGGACAAACCGCATTCACCGCGGCACCTGACTGACTATGATGTCCATGAGCCGACACAGGCATAACAACCATCCCGGCCATCAACAGCCCTGCCGCTCCACATGCAAATACTCTTTTCATCCGCACAGATGCTCACCTCCTTAAATCCTTATCCCCATCATATAAGTTAGGATGTGTATTGTCAATGGGATAGGGAAATTTTACAAGTAATTCCCCCATGTGTCACAAAAGTTAAATTATTGTCGATCCCCGCATCCGCACCTCATACCCCAAAAGTGTGCGTCCTTCCATCTTCTCCCCGTCCAGCATCTTTAACAGTATGCCGCACGCCTTTTTGCCCAGCTCCTCCACATCGAATCGGATGGAGGTGACAGCAGGGGTTCTGTTCGCCAGCATAGAGCTGTCATAAAAGGAAACCACCTGCACCCGTTCCGGCACCACAATCTGCTTCATCTGCATAACATTCAGCGCACAGCCGCACAGGAAATCATCCATGCATACAATACACTCTATCTGCTCCGCCAAAAGCCCTTCCACAATTTTTTCCACATCCCGTTCGTCGTCTATATTGAGAAATATCTGCCTGCTGCCATCCCAATTCGGCCGTTCCACAAAAGCGTCCTCAAATCCAAGCAGACGGTTTTTCGTAACAATATACTCTTCTCTCCCGCCGATCAGTGCAAGACTGCGGACACCCCCATCCAGCAATCTTCCCGTCAGTTCCCTGCAGGCTCCCCTGTGGTCATTGTCAATCTGAACCACCCGGCCATCGTCGGTACTGCCGATTGCCACAAAGGGCACGCCGTTCTCCTGCAGATACCGCATGGGCACATCGTCCGTCAGCGTCCTTGTCAAAATCGCCCCGTCAATCTTACGGTTCGTCACCGCCCTCTCAAGCTGCGTGATTTTATCGGCAGTCACCACGGAAAGCAGCACGTCATAACCCGCTGCGGAAGCGGTACGGCTGATCCCCATCATGCACTTCTGGAAAAAGGACAGTTCCACGATATGATAATCTCCGGGCAGTACCAGCCCCAGATTGAAAGTCTTATTCTGCGCAAGTCCTTTCGCCACCACGTTCGGGCTGTAATGATGCGCTTCCACATATTCCTGCACCCTTTTTCGCGTCTCTTCGCCGATCCTGCCCTTGCCGGACAAAGCTCTGGAAACAGTAGTCTTTGACACGCCGAGTTCCTGCGCGATATCCGCGATTGTAAGATTTCTTTCCTCCATGGTCCGCTCCCTTCCCGCCCTGCCTGCTTCAAGCGGTTTTCCATGAGCAGCCGGTCAAATGACTTCCTGCGGAAGTCAGGTTGCGCAAGCGGTTGCTCAATATTAGGTTACCAGATTACATACAATCATGCAACCGATTTCAGGTAATACAGAACCCACAGCGTCATTGACTATTATTTTTAGTCGTTTTTGCCCGAGAATATGTTATACTATAACTATTCCCCATTAAAAATAGAAATAGATTATCTGGAAGCCAATCCTGCCGCTGCATAAATTGGCTTCGCAATGTCCGCACAGTATCATTAGGTACAGGGAGGATTACTTTATGAAAAAAATGACCCGGAAAATTTTCTTTCTGCTTCTGTCCATATTTGTTCTTTCAGAGTGTGTTCTTTCCACCCAAACCCCGGCCAGAGCAGCCGGTCCTGATCAAATGGATGTCCATTTTATGGATGTCGGGCAGGGCGACGCAACGCTCATTACCTGCGGCGGACACGCCATGCTGATTGATACGGGCGACGATACCAAAGGCACAGCGATACAGAACTATCTCCAGAAACAAAAGATCACCAAATTGGATTATCTGATATTGACCCACCCGGACGCTGACCATATCGGAGGCGCGCCCGTGATCATCACCAAATTTAACATCGGAAACGTCTTTGTCTCAAACTATGAAAAAGACAATAAAACCTACCAGAAACTGATACAGTCGTTGGATGACAAGCGTATCAAGCCATTGACTCCAAAGGTCAATTCCCGGTACACGCTGGGGACTGCAAGCATTACCATACTGGCTCCCGGCAAAACATATGATAATCCCAACGACGCCTCCATCGCGCTTCTTGTGAAAAACGGAAACCGCTCCTTCCTGTTTACGGGAGACGCCGGCGAGGACGCCGAGAAGGATATCTTAAAGAGAGGCGCAGATATCTCCGCTGATGTGTACAAAGTAGGTCATCACGGCAGCAAGTATTCGACATCTAAGGAATTTTTCGAAGCAGTCAATCCCTTTTATGCGGTCATAAGCTGCGGGGAGAATAATTCCTACGGTCATCCCCATGCGGAAACACTGAACACGCTCCGCGCAAGCGGCGTCATGGTTTATCGGACGGACGAGGCCGGAACAATCGTTGCCTCCACAAACGGCAAGTTGATCTCCTTCAACGTACCCGCATCCGAAAGCTGGAAGGCAGGCGAACCGGCAGCCGCGCCGCCGCAAAAAGAAACTGTTCCCGCCGTGGAAGAAAAATCGCAGCAGAGTGCACCCGCCGCCACCAGCGAACTGACTTATGTGCTGAATGTCAAAACAATGAAATTCCACAAACCCACCTGTGATTCCCTGCCCACCAAAAACAGGCAGGACAGCTCAGAGAGCCGGGAAAGCATTATCTCGCAGGGGTATGTGCCCTGCAAGAAATGCAATCCGTGACTCTTACTAAACTTTTGCCATGCCCATAAACCGTGTCTGTTAATTGATACTTAACCCGGCGCTTGCATAGCCTGCAACTGTGTTAACCAGAGACAATCCGCTCGCCGTCGCTGAAAATACCAGCATCAGACGTGTCTGGGCGGTTACCGGAATATTGAGCCCTGTGAGCGCGCCGTTTAGCTGTGTCCCGATGGACAGCGCCCCGGTGAGGGACGGCGACAGGTTGATCAGCGTTCCTGCAATCGGCGTAAACACATTGTTGGGCGTTGCGGACTGGTAGATCTGCGCATTTACCGTGACAGAGGAACCGATCAGCGAGAGCGCCGCCGTGGTGCTGAAATAGGCGTCAAAGCCGGTAATAACCCCCGCGCGCGGCATCAGGAAAGCGAAGTTTGACAGCGTTCCGCTGCCGTTTGTGATGTCAATTGTAGATCCCAGCACCGTAAGAAACTGCACACTGTTTCCGAATCCGACAAAGGCGGGAAAACCGGCAAGCCCCCCGGCTATTGTTGTCAGGGAAACCGGCAGTCCCGACGCAAACGGGATGATGGCTCCTGTGCCCGCTGCACCTGTGGGACCCGTGGCTCCTGTTGGACCTGTCGCGCCTGTTGCTCCATCGGCTCCTGCCGCGCCCGTTGCGCCCGTCGCACCTGTTGCTCCTGTTGGACCTGTCGCGCCTGTGGCACCTGTTGCTCCTGTGGCTCCTGTCGCGCCTGTCGGACCCGTAGGACCTGTCGGCCCATCATCGCCCGGACATCCTTTCGGACCCTGCGCGCCAATCGGACCTGTTACGCCCTGAATACCCTGAGGGCCGGTGACGCCCTGCGGACCCATAGCTCCCGTCGGACCTGCCGGACCCGTAGGACCGGGAATGCCTCTGGGGCCCTGCGGACCGACATCGCCCTGCGGTCCTATCGGGCCAATCGGGCCTGTGGGACCAGCGGGCCCCTGCGGTCCCATGTCTCCCTGCGGGCCTTCACAGCCCGGGTCACCTTTCGGACCAATATCGCCGCGGACACCCTGTATACCCTGTATGCCCTGCGGGCCGGCGTACCCTCTCGGCCCGGCACAGCCTCTCGGCCCTGTGTTTCCTGTAGGACCTACCGGCCCCGTATTTCCCCTCGGTCCCCTTGCGCCAGGCACACCGGGAATACCCTGTGGACCCATAGGTCCCTGTTCTCCCCTGTCGCCTTTCGGACCGGGACAGCCGGTATCGCCTTTGACACCCTGCGGCCCCATAGGACCCTGATCCCCCTTTGGACCTGCCGGTCCGCGCTCGCAGCAGGGAGGACAACACGAATTTGGATAGCAGTTACATGCATTATTTTGATTCATCTGAAAATATCCTTCCTTATTTATTTGTAAGAACTCATCCTGAGTATCTCTTCTATCAATATCTTATGCGCAGATGCATATTTTGCCACAATTTGTCGAATCCGGCCGGATTCGTTTTGACAATATGGCACACTCCCTGCCACTGCCGCTTTCTGACTCTGCTTATGCGCGAAAAAAGGCGGTATGCCGCAGCACACCGCCTTACGTTTACAGGCTGTCAAAATACCTTTTGTTGTATTGGTATGCCTGCGAATAAGGCTTACAGGCTCCGGCTCTCTCGTTGTACTCTTCCGCCTTTTTACGGTTCCCCAATCTGTCGTAACATACACATAGCTGCATCAGGGGAATATAATCATAGCAGTCCGGCTGCACAAAGCCGTCGGCATATTCCTTTTTCGGTAAGTCCAGCGCGGTCTCATACCAGTAAATGGCGGTAGTAAAATCGCCATTTTCCAAAAAATGCTTCCCGATCTCACAGCACAGCTCCGCCCTTGGCACGTCAAAGCACATGCTGCGCAAAAGCGTCTCCAGCGCTTTCTCTTTCCTCCCCATTCGGTCATAACAGTCGGCGCAGACAGAACATGCCTCTATTTTATTCTCAACCCACCCATCCTCAGCGCGCAGGAACCGCTCCAGTACAGGAACTGCCTCCTCATACTGCATATGGTAGTACAGTTCCCGTCCATAATAATATTGCTGCCGTGGTTCCAGAAGCTTCCCGCCCGCAATCATCTTTCGGTATATTCTCAAATTTCTGTCCGGGTCACCCGGTCCCGTTTTCCTGTGTGAAATCGCAAGATCTGAATAAATGATCTTGCCCTTTGGCGCAATGACCTCATGGACTTCACCCGCCCATCGGTACTCAGGGCAGTTCCTGATCCACCTTTCCCTGAAATAGGAAAAAGTGGGCTTTCCTTCCTCATCGAATGCTGTGTGGTACCGCATCATTACCATATCCGTGTCCGGCGGCAGCGTCTCCTTTAACTGTAAAAAACTGTCTCTTTGTGTCGCCTCCAATACATCATCGGCATCCATCCACATACAGTAATCCATGACCGCCCTCGAAAAGGATTCGTTTCTCGCGTCTGAAAAATCATCCCGCCACGTATACGAACAGACTTTCTCCGTATACTTCAACGCAATTTCCACTGTGCGGTCCGTAGAGCCGGTATCTACAATGATCATCTCATCCACGAGTCCAACCATGCTGTCCAGACAGCGCGCCAGATTTGCCTCCTCGTTTTTGACAATCATACAAAGGCTTATTGTCGGCATGGCTTCCCCCTCCTCTCTAACCCCTGCATCGTTTTTCAACGCACAAATTCATGTCAATTCTGGAATCGTCCGTGGATGAAGTCCACAGAAAGAACAACGTGGAAGCGACCGGCACCTCCATAATAAAATATCTTGACAGGACCAGTATCCCCTCACGGTTTGTCGTCTCCGCATACGCGGCATATGCCGTCTGTCTGCAGTTGTTAAGCATGGGAGTAAGCGAAATAAAACCATGCTTTTTCACCGATGCGGAAATATAATAACTGATGACATAGTAGCCGGGGGTAAGTGAAAGTGAAGTGCCATTACAAAGGGTGATATTCTGTGTGATATCCGGGATCTGATTTTCCAGCGGAAGACTGACATACGCAGACATCGGCAGCCCCTGTCCCGAAAAAGAAGCAAATATACTGTTTTGCGGATAGCCTGCCGGTCCCATAGGACCACGTTCGCCGGTTTCTCCCCTGGGACCCATAGGACCGCGTTCCCCCTGTGGTCCCTGCGGCCCCGTAACTCCCTGCGGACCTGTCTCGCCTCGCTCTCCCGGACAGCCGGGCGGTCCCGGCTCTCCTCTCGGTCCCTGCGGTCCCATTTCACCCCGCTCTCCCGGACAGCCGGGCGGTTCAGGCTCCCCGCAAAACTCCGCAGGCTCCGGCTCCCCAGTGTAATTCCGCGGGCAGCCCGCCGATTCGGGGGCATCCTCCCCCTGCATATTTTCTTCAGAAGTCGGAGCCGTATTTCGACGTACATTCCTGTTTTGCACCCCCATCCCAAAAGGGGGCGGTGGATTAAACATCCAGTTCAAATTAAAATTATTCAAATGAAATCGCCTCGCTTATACTCTAAAATGACAACGAATATTGTTTATTCTAATTAAATTATATGCGCGACGCTTCAATTCGTTTTCAGGCCATCAGCAGACACCCGTTCTTTCTCACTGATATCTCATTATACCCGGTAACCGTTCAGTTCGCCGTTCATAACGGAAATAGCTGAAAACGTGTCAGCCGTTGTCGTCTCTATGCCCTTCATCTGCTCGTCAATGGCAGAAATCAGTTCTGAAAGCTGAATAAGTTCCGCATTGTTTTCCTCGGAGGCGCCGCTGACGGATTCCATTGCCATCCTGATCTTTTGAAGGACTCCGGCATACTCTTCCATATTTTTTAAAAGCGCCTCCATGGACACCTTGATTTCATCCGATTTTTCTGCAAAGCTATGAGACAGGCCGCCAAATTTCTGGTAATCCCCGGATATATCTTTCTCCAGGAATTGAAGCATCTTGTCCGCCAGCGAGCCCAGCCCCTGAATCGCCTCCACCACTTCTTTACTCATTTTCTGGATCTCGTTAGCCGCCTCGTTGGTGTTGCCCGCAAGCGCGCCGATCTCTGCCGCCACTACGGCAAAGCCCTTTCCCGCTTCTCCTGCCCTTGCCGCCTCAATAGACGCGTTCAGCGCCAGCAGATTTGTCTGCCCCGAAATCCCAAGGATCGTCTCCGAAAGCTCCTTGATCCGAAGCACTGCCTCCGCCCTTTTCTTTTCCTCCTGCAGCATCTTTGACATCATCTCGACATTTTTGCCGATTCCCGTAAAAGAAGTCTGCGCCGTATCGTTCAGCTCCGTTGAGGATTCGTTGATTTCCTGCAGTCCAATCGTATTTCCTGCCACAACCTCGACGATGTTCTGGATATCCCTGTATACAAAATCTACCTGTTCGCCCACTGTCCCGACAGACGCCGCAATCTCCTCGGACGCCGCCACCATGGAGTGTATGGTGTCGTTGATACCAGCCACCTGTGCCGCCGATCCCGATACATGTGCGTTGATATCACTCATCTTTGACTCGATGCTGTCGGTTCCACCCTTGATCTCCCTGACCGTATTTGCCGTTTTCTCTAAAAGGCGGTTTAAACTGTTTCCGATCACTTCCAGCTCATCCCCGGAATTAATATTTAACACCTTGGTCAGATCCCCGTCGTCGGACGCGACTTCCAGAATCTTGTCGTTTACCTTAATAAAATTGCGCCGCATTCTGACCGCAACCAGAAGCGCAGCCGCAACGGCAAAGATAAGCGCCGCACCCACCGCAAATAAAATATTGCGTATCAGGCTGCTTAACGAAGTCTGTATGGAAGACGCCTCATAATCCACCGCCACTATGCCAAGCACCTTGCCGTCCAGAAGAATCGGTGCGTAACCGCTGTAAAAAGTGCCCCACTCATCGGTGAACGGATCTTTTGTCACAGAAGAACGTCCCTGCATTGCCTCAAACATGGCTTCCTGCGCCTCATAATCCTCCGCGTATTCCCCCGGATCGTCCGGGTCCGTGTCCACCACAAACTGAAAATAGTCCGCATTCTTGGGCATCAATGTGTAAACGTAAGTAACCGATTCGCCCACAAGAAAGAAGCTCAGACTGTCCTTCACCGAAAGAAGCGACGCTTCGTCGCCCTCCATAGCCTTCGCAAAAACCGCTCCATCCACATTTTCCGCGGCAATCACCGCAATTTCCATCACATCGTCCTTACATTTCTTTTGCAGAAAACTGCCCATGTTTGAATAGGCAACGCTCCCCACAATCAATGCTACTATAATGGCTGATCCTAAAATAAAGAGAAAAAGCTGCGCTGCAATACTGAGTTTTTTTGTCTTCATACCCTATGCCCCCTCCTTTGTGGAACTAACCGCAAAAGTATCTGATTTATTTTATCTAAAAACAGTAGATATCGGAATGTCAGAGGTATACATTGTCGTTTTTTAGGTATACTTTGCGTCCTTTGGTTTACATAACTTTATCCAACCATGATTTCAAGGTCGTAAGTTTACATAACTAATTTTGCAGTCCAATCAGGATTGTGTTATAATTTTTGCATTGGCAGTAACAACCATTTCAGATTTGAAGGGAGATTATTTATGAACTCATTTAAGATTGGCAATACAGAATTTGGAATAGGAAAGATTTCGTTTTCTATCAAAAGCGATCTGCTCACTCTTGAGATCAACGGAAATGACGATGTTTTTGATGAACTGATGAAATCTGAAAACTGTGAATGGAGCTGGGCGCTATACCCGCCCCGGATTTATTTTCGCTCCGTGCCGTACAATGGCGAAAAAATTGTGATTGATTCCGATTTCCTCGCTCATTATGATACGGCGCTTTACATGATGGAGCACAATGACTTTACAGGTGTTTTAGACGTGACGGACTCAAGCATTGAAATTCATGGACTTGTTTATATCGACGGAAAGGCGTCATCGCTGACCGTAATCGCCGAGAGGCCGGCTGTCTGACAGGGCGTCCCTCTTTTTTACAATTTCCAGAAAATCCTTTTTTACCTCTTCATATTTGGAGGGGTCCCGCAATATTGCCGAAGGATGATAGGTCGCAGTCAGCGCGCAGTCCTTCCGGCACGTCCATGTGCCATGCTGTCTGGTAATTTTAAAATCCGGCGCAATAATCCGCTGTGCCGCGACGCGCCCCAGACAGACAATGATCTTCGGCTTTAGCAGAAACGTCTCATATTTCAGATAGGGAAAGCATGCCTCCTTTTCTTCCTCCTTGGGATCACGGTTTCCGGGCGGATGGCATTTCAAAATATTGGTAATGTAGATTTCCTCCCTGCTAAGCCCGCAGTCTTGCAAAAGGCGGTCCAGTATTTCCCCGGAACGCCCCACAAAGGGAATGCCCTGTTGGTCTTCCTGCGCGCCGGGCGCTTCAGCGATTACCATGATATCCGCCTGGTGGCTGCCGCGTCCCATGACGGGAAGATTCCTTGTGCGGCCAAGCGGACATTGGCCACAGGCAAGTATATGCTGTTCTATGTCGTTCCAGGTGTATGGCATAAAGTACTCCTTGACAGTGGGCAATCTAACAATATTATACACATAACTAGTATTCTGCAACACCTTTATTTTGCATCATCCCTTTTCAAGCCTTTGAAATTCTTTCATCGCACGCAAAACAATATCCAGATGATCAATGTATTTCGTATTGTCCGGCTCCAATTCTATGGCTCTCCTTACTTCTTTCTCTGCTTCTTCATATTTCTCCATTTCTTGCAGGGTAATTCCCAGGCTGTCATGATATCTTGCATTGTCAGGATCAAGCTCTACCGCCTTCCTCTTCTCGCACTCTGCTTCTTCATATTTCTCCATTTCATGCAGGGTAACTCCCAAGCCGTTATGATAGCTTGCGTTTTCTGGCTCAAGCTCTACCGCTTTCCTTGACTCATTCTCCGCTTCTTGATATCTATGCATCGCATGCAGAGTATTACTCAAACTGTCACGATATCTTGCGTTTTCAGGCTCTAGCTCTACCGCTTTCCTCTTCTCGTACTCCGCTTCTTCATATTTCTCCATTACATGAAGGGTAACCCCCAGGCTGTTATGAAAGCTTGCGTTTTCTGGATCAAGCTCTACCGCTTTCCTTGACTCATTCTCCGCTTCTTGATATCTATGCATCGCATGCAGAGTATTACTCAAGCTGTCATGATATCTTGCATTTTCAGGCTCAAGCTCTATCGCTTTCCTTGACTCGTACTCCGCTTCTTCATATTTCTCCATTTTTTGCAGGGTAACTCCCAAGCTATCATGATAGCTTGCGTTTTCTGGATCAAGCTCTACCGCTTTCCTTGACTCATTCTCCGCTTCTTGATATCTATGCATCTCATGCAGAGTATTACTCAAGCTGTCACGATATCTTGCGTTTTCTGGATCAAGCTCTACCGCTTTCCTCTTCTCGTACTCCGCTTCCTCATATTTTTTCATTTCATGCAGGGTAACTCCCATAGCATAATGATAACGAGAATTTTTTGCATTCAACCTCACTAACTGCTTTTCTATCTCCCTCGCTTCTTCATAATTGCCATTATTATGTAATACAATAGCCTCTCTATATAACCGTTGCTGATCCGCCTGACTTGTAATCTTCTCAACAACATGGCCGATATCTCCTTCCTCTGTTTTATCTTCTACGTGTTCCCCCTGTTCAAACTCTTTGCCCCCTAACGATACCTCCGTAAATCTGTCAATGGAATTGGATAGCATCTGAAAACGTTCTTCTGCATCATTCAAAAAGTCTTCTTTCGACGGTAGCTTGTAGTCAAATGCCGTTCCCATAAAACACATAACTTCATCAAACCCATTATGTCTAATTAAATATCCTTCCGACTTTTCCAAGAAAGCTAAAACCTTTCCATATGCATCGTCCTTTTTATAAATCATCCAGTACGGAAACAACCATTCATTAGTTAGAAACTTTTCACTATTTTCAATCAAAAAGTCCATGAGACTGTTATCATTGCCCGCATACCCGATAAAAATCGGATGATACTCCGCAAAGACCTCTCCCAATGCCTTTTTCCAATTATCATGGAGCACCTCCAACTCATCTGCCCTGTTCTTTGGATCAAGTAAAAGATCTCTATGTATTTTTATGATAGTAGGTCTTGTGATGTGTTTGGTAACATAATGGGCCAAAGATTCATGCCCTATGACCAAAGGGATTTTTTGCTCATAATAATTCACAGCATCTTCCATCAAATGGTCAAAATTGGTTGTTATCACAACATTATGCCGGGTTTTGGTCAATAAATAAGAAAGCATGACATATCCGATACTCGGTCTGGCATGTTCCATCAGTTTTTCCAGATAATTATATCCATCCACCGGCTGTCTTCGAAAACGTCTCTCATAAAATTTACTGTAAAAACTGTACTTATTCTCTTCTGTTATGTTTAAATCCTTTTTCCACTTTATATGCGCTTTTTCATTTCTTAGCTGAAGTTCTGCGTCCCATATTGTAACCAGTTCCTGCCCAGATTTTATTCCGGAAGAAAGCGATGCGCCTGCCCCGAGTACAAAACAAAATTTTCTCGGGTGAGGACCGCTTGACACTTCTTTCATTTCATCTATAAACCCTTTTAAACTTAATTCCTCATAACTCATTTGTATCTCCTTCCCCTTCCAAACACTTATGAATTCCCGTGCCTTTTTCATACCCTCCTGACTGACATCTTTACCATACCATCCACATTATACTCTTTCAATATTTTCATGGAGCGAATTCAAATGCAATATCTTTATGCGCATACGTTCCTCCATATTTTCCACGTTAGTCACAAACTTTTTACACTTTTTCTTTCCAACTAATGATTTCCTGCTCCAGCTTTATATTTTCCTGCAGCATATAAGACAATTCTTTCCTGTATAGCCCCCTCACCATCAATGTTTCCGCCTTTTTCCTGTCATTTTCTTCCAGACTTTTCCCAAAATCTCTATATTTCACTAAATCCTCAACACCCATACGGAACGTTTCAAAGGCAATCCCCGTTCCTCTTTTTAAATGCTCCAGAATAAAAAAGCCGTCCGGATCCAAGTCACCAAAGTGATACCATTTCAACGTCCGGTTTTCCGTAGCCAGCCGCTTAATTACATACTGCTTCAGCGTATTGTGGTAACCGCTCAAATAAATATAAAATACCTCCTCACTATGCATTCTGTGAAAGGTTGTGAGGTTTTCCACCGTCATCGCCGCTTTGCACAGAATCCGAGCCCCTGTCATCCCCTCTACTGCCTGCGCGGAGAGCGCAATCGGATAGTCAGGTGTAACCCGCAGCGTCGTTCCATTGCCCAGCACAAATTCCCCATGTCCCCTTAAGTAAATATAAGAAGGATTCGCATGGATATTGTGTTCCCCCAGAATAATCAGTTCCTTTTCGCGCGCATTTGTAATCCCGTATAATTTTTCGCCATAATCCCCGTTTTTCTCCAAAATACTGCATACAGCGCTGCGGTAGGATTTTTCAAAGACCTTGCTGTCCCCGAAAAGACCAATGGACAGTTCCCTCTCCAAAATCTCCTCCCGGTTCTCCAGAATCTTTACCGCCAGCTTAAGCAATTCTTCCGCCCGCTTTAACGGATACTCCGCCTTATTCCCCCGCTCAAGCCTGACAAGCTGCCGTCTGCAAAATCGATCCAGTGTGGAGTGCTTCCCAAGATAACTTTCGTAGAGCTTCCTTTCCCGTACTAAAAATTCCCGTCTTTCCTCTCTGCCTAAGATCCTATAATATTCTGGAATCTTTTCTTCAATGGCGGCTATGCGCCTGATTTCTCCATCACGAACAATCAACGTTACGAGTTCTTTAGCCGAAAGTTCCTGCATATCTCTTTCGAAATCCTCTATCTCCCCTACATCCGCAAAACTGTCGGAATAATTGCTGCAAATCTTCCCCGGAGGAACAGAAAACGTCTGCTTTTTCCTGTTATCTCCCGTATAGGTTTTACTCTTTTCATATTGATCTAATAAAAGCTGCAGCACCTTTTCCTGATTTTTATTGGTTGGAAATTTCATTCACCTTGACCAGTCCTTCTATCATATTTGTGTAGCGTCCCGTAATCACAAGGCTTACGGTAGATTGAATAAAGGTTCCGATACTGCCTATTTTCTCAGGCGGTGCCGCATAAATAACCTGAAAATGATTTTCTTCAAAATATCGCACCATCTGCTCGATCCTTTCTCTGGACAACGCCGAAAAGGCTTCGTCAATAAATGCCAGCCGCACGCAGCAATTACTTTTGGGATAACACTGCATCAGGCTTGCCGCCAGTATGATAAAATAGGGCGTCTGCTTTTCCCCATTACTGGCGGAACCCTGCTTTCTGGAAAGATCCGACTCTATCTCCTCGTCACCCTGATTCGTGGATATCCGCATATTGTAAGTAAAATATCTACGATAATCCGTGTATTCTTCCTCGTCCTCTTCTTCCAGAATAACCTCCATAAAACTCTGGATATCATGCTCCAATTCCTCATCCATCCTGCTTCCTGCCAGATAAAATTCAGCGGAACCCAATTCTTCCATCTTCCTGCAGATTCTGAAGAAATCCTTTCTATCCGCCTTTTCCTCCATCAAAAACTGATAAGTATCACTACCAAATGGCAGCTGCTTCAGTTCCCTGTTTATCAACTCAATCTCTGATCGGGCATTGGATGCCATCTCATTGATTTCCGCCACAAAATCATTCATAAATGCACTTTCCAACTCCTTTGCCTGTTGCGCAAGTTTTACAGAAACCTCTTCTAATCTGATATTGGAAATTTCCTTAAGCTGCCCCCTGTAAAACGGAATAAAAGATACGCCCCGCCTGCTTAAATCAATTTCCGCAAGCTTAGCATATGCCATCTGCAGATTTTCCATCTCCTTGATGCAGTTTTCCCTCTCAGCACCCAAATTGCGAACCGTCTTTTCCTTAATGACCAGACAGGAATCCGATCTGCTGCGCAGCTTCTGATATTCTTCCAACATTGCCGATTCCAGTTCCAGAAAACGAAGCCGCATCTCCTCATAATTCTGTTTTGCCTCATAAATTTCTCCCGCGATCTTCTTCTGGTTTTCTCTTTCCAGTTTCAATCCGTCTTCACATCCCCGGATATCCCCCACTACTTCGTCTCTCTCATCCTTTATCTCCTTACATTGCTCTCTGGCCTGCCTCACTTCTTCCATAACCGCCATAAATTCCGGATTATTCTCAAGCGCTTCCTTCTGACCCTGCAGGGTATCCTTTTGTATCCTGTTCTGCCGCATTTTTTTCGGCGCGCCAAAATCATAACGCTCCGTTTTCCATTCCACAGCATCAATCTCTTTGATTCTCTCACTTGTCAGCCGCAAGCAATTCCGGCTGGCTTCCAGGCGTTTCCTCTCCGCCTCCTGTTCCTCCCTCAACTGGGCAAGCTGTAGCTTTATCGCATCAGTTCCCAAATAGAACCTTGTCTTTTTCATGTCCATCATGGATACCGCATAGCTTTTGGCAAGCATACCGTTCTTCATCAATCCGCCCTTTGGATGCTCATGAAGCTCCTCCAGCGACTCACACCGATGGATGCCGTTCAATAAATAATTTGCATATCTTCTGGCATAAATGTTTGGAATGGACAACAACTCCGCCGCGGAACCGGGTTCCTCCCCTGTCTCTGGAAGCTTGTCCGTAATGACCACGTTGACCTGATGCAGTTTTTGATCCTGCAAAATCTGCATGGCTTCCTTACAGTGATCTCCCTCCACAATAAGATAAAACCGCTTTCTTCCCAAAAATGTCTCAATGGCGGCGCGCCAGGACTCGTCCTTAATCTCCTTTACCAATTCGGCAAGAACCCGGACTTCCGCCTTGATTCCCTTTCGCTGAAACTCCCGGGCAATCACCTGTTTCGCCGCTTCTATCTCCTGCGGCAGCACCATCTTATTGGACTCCAACTCCTTGATGTTCTGTTCTCTTGCAGCTATATTCTGATTGAACCGGGTAATGTCATCCCTCGTATGAACCTTATCCTCCTCCAGTTGCTGCCTGAAATTCAGGATTTTGTCAGATATGCGCAGAAAACTCTCTCTTTTCAAATCCTCATCCACATTCTCATCCTGTAATCGTCTTATATTTTCCACATCAGACGACTCAAGGTCGATTTCTTTCTCCATCCATGTCTGCATTCCTTCCAGCTGTACCTTCATCCGCAGCAATGCCGCCAATGCGGTTTCATTTGCACAGATTTCTTCCCCCAGACGCCGCAGTTGCTCTTCCAGAGCATGGATACTGTCCTCCACACCCCCTATAAGGTCATTGTTTTCCGCAATGCGCCGCCGTTCTTCCGCCTGCTCCAATCTGCTCTCAATGCCTGATTTCCGTTTCCTGTCGGAATCCAGCTTATCCTCAAGCGCCCTCATCCTAAAAATGATATTTTCCTTTTCTTCCTTTCTGTCACAAAGCTGCTGATAAGAAAGCATCAGCTCACGAATCTGGTAATTCCTGTTTTTCAATTCGTATTCTTCTGTCTTCTTCTCCAGAATCTCCAACTTCTGCCTGCTGAGTTCAAGATTGTAAAACATTCCCTTCAATTGCTCAAACTTTTGTTTCTGCTCTCTGAGTTCCTTTAGGGAGTCTATCTTTCCGGGTTCCAGCACACAGTCCTGAATAAACTTATCAATATTATTCTCCGGGTTAAATGCCATCATTTTCAAAATCTTACTGCGGTATTTTCCCACATCGCAGCGAAGCCCCAGTGCGCGGAGCGTCTGGGCCACCCCTTTTTCCTGCGACATAAACAAAGACATTTTTACCGTTTTTCCCTTTACGGTCAGCTGGTTTCTTGGATAAACAAACATTGTCTTTCCCTGTATATCCGCAAAACCGATTTCCTCCATCTGTGTATCAGGGAGCACAAACCAATAGGATTTGCAGTCTGTCTCATTTGGCGACTCCATGCAGACACCCGTCACAAAGATGCTATCCTCCACAGGAGAATAAAATTCCATGGCAATATAGCTGACCACTTCTCCTGCCCGCAGATACCTGTTTTTTCCGTTGCTTCTGGTATCACCTCTCACGTAGCCCAGCACAGTTCTGTCCTTATCTTTGGCCGCCTTATTAAACTGTCTGTTTCCTGTGAGAAGGTAAGTCATGGCATCCAGAATCGTGGACTTCCCACTACCGTTAATTCCGGTAAAAAGTGTGGAACCCTCCAATTTTATCTGCACATTCTGAAATCTGGACCATTGGATCAGACAAAGCTTCGTTGCCGTTTTTCTATTCTTCTCCGTTTTCATCTTCTTCGTCCTCTCCCGCTTCTATTTCCTTTACACTCATGCCTTTCATTCTTTCTACGGTAATTTCCACAAACTTCTTAAATTCTTCTGTATTTAACGCAAATACAAGTGAGGGATAGAGACGAATCAGGCATTCCTCGTCCCCCACCTTCCCGCACACTTCAATCAGCTGGTATCTGGAAAACAGATCCAACGCCCGTTTCAGCACAGGCTTGTCCACCTCATCCTTTACTCCGAATTTTTCCAGTTCAAATCTTAAATCGGTGATGGAAATCAGGATCGGTCTGGTTAGATTTCCTTCATTCAGGTTATCTATGTAGATGATCCAGAGACAACACAAAATAATGCTCTCATCCTTTTTCATCTGATACCTGTTGGACTGCACATTCATGCTGCCCTCTTCATTCTCGTAATTGCTGAGCATGATAACGCCATTGTTCCTGTCAACCACGATGTCAAAGCCAATCAGCTGAAAATACTCCGAAAAGGGCGTCGGATTCTTAGAAATGAAAAAATATAGTTTTCTGCTTTCCTCGTTTCGATCTCTCACAATAAAAGTCTGTTTCAGCAAACGTCTGCATGCCCTCTGAAAAGTTTCCCTCTCGCCAGATGTATAATCCTCCATATATTGCTCAATGCTCATCCTCTTTTCTCCTTTTCACTTCAAATCTTTTGAGAAGCAAATGATCGGTTTCCAGATACCCTTGTGCAGGAATAATCTCGAAGCCGTTTTCCTCTGCATACACTGCAGCTGACAGCGCCGCCAGCAAATCATTCTTATTATCAAAGGGCATATCCTCAACTGCCAGAGTATCCTTTTCCCCCATGCAAAACAGAAGGTATTCCCGCATCCTGTCTTTCGAAAACGGATTGTATGCCTCTTTCTCCTGCGCCTTTCTGGAGTTTTCAATATCCTCCTGGGTCATTTCCTCTATTTCCGCTACCGCTGCATGTCTGACAGCCCGCTGCTTCCTGGGATACCTCAGGGATGACCTATCGATAAATTCATGGGTTTCAAGCGTAAACAGACCGTTCATTTTATCCGGCATTTCTTCTTTCCAGCCTAATTCCCCCATTTCCTCCACAATGTACCTGATTGTCTGTTCAATATTTCCCCGCTCATCCACCTCCCGGTTTCTTAAAAACCTGGCCCGGCCAATCGCCACCTGAAGGTATACATTGATCTTATGCTTGATTACCTTCATAATACGATCATAGTCTTCTGTCAGAAACCTTCTGGACGACAGGATCATATTCTCTGCATAATCCCGTGCCTTGGCCTCCTCCAATTCCTCTTCTTTCATACATTCCCTGACTATTCTTTCAAGCAACTCTGTATCCTCTTTCATTTCATCCAGTCTCGCCTTAATGTATCCCCGGTAAATATGGATATTCTGCTGTTTTGTCAATCTGGAATATTCCCTGATAAAGCTGCCGTCAAAGTATTCTAAAAGGTTTTCTGTCAGACTCTCCAGCGTTTCCTCATTCACCATCTTTTCAATCACCTTCCGAATAAAAGTTGACAGCCTCTTTAATGATTTTGAGAGGAGTCTCGCATTCTGGTAAATGCTCTTCATACCATTCACATAAGGATGGTCTTCCCACTGTTCCACATTCCGGAGCGTATTGTAAATATTGAAGATGTAACCTGAATATTCTTCTTTCTCAGGTTTCCTAATCTGCGTCAAAAACTCTGCCAGCAGAATCCCCCGCTCTGTCATCAGAATCTGTTTCTCATAAGTTGCCCCATCATTTTCCTCCTCCAACCACCCTACATTTTTTGAACAAAATTTCCTCAAGATGGCAGTTGCAAGCTCCCCATGGTTCTTGATCGGACCTGTCTCCTGATCTACATCGAGAGAAACGTGATTCTCCAGCAAATAGATTGCCAAGGCATCCCGAATCTGATTTCTCGGAATACAGTATGAAATTTCACGTTCATACTGACTGTATATCAGTTCCAGGCATTCCACATATAATCGTTGGTTGCTGTTACTTGCGAGATAATTAAAAAAACCTGCAGGTATCACATCAAAGACGTTTACCCTCTTTTGTTGCAGATAATCCATTTATTTTCCACTCTTCCTTCCAGTTGGCAACGATGACCTCTTTTCCTTAATACAAATTCTTATCATTTCACAACCCATTGTCCTGTCTTTTTTGAACCCTTTCTTTCAACAATTCCTTCTTCTTTCAGGCGATGAATTCTTTTGGTAATTGTAGTTGTTCCCAGACCAACCAGTCCGCTGATTTCCCTGACGCTGATATTGGGATCCTCTTTCATCAACTCCAATATTTTGCCATCCCTGCTGTCAATTGCCTTTGCTGATGCGTTAAAGAAACTATCTTTTGCATTCCTCTTATAATTTAGCGGAATTGTCACGGTAATAAAATTTTCCGAAATGTCGAACACTTCCCGCCCATACCTGGACACAATCAGAGGTACGCCATGGCCTGTCTGTTCTATATAATCCAGTTGAACCATAATCTGCTGAAGTTCCACATTCACAGGTTTACTCTTTCCTGCATAAAATTCTTCCAATGTAAGTCCATTCGGAAGACCTCCCACTGATATAATCTCAATACGATCATCAAACATATACACAGCCGGTGGCGTTTGTCTTAACCAGCGATTGTGCAGACAGGCATTCAGCCATGCCTCCCTGAAACAGGCAAAATCAAACAACTTACTTTCTTTCCGCAGACTTCCTCCTACATCCACCACCGTATCGTTCAACGCTTCCATATAATCCAATACCTGTTTCACTGCTACAAGCATACATTTATAACCATATTCATTTCGCTTGATGAGGTTTGTTTTATCTGTCCCGCTAAATACAGCCACTTTAATAGAATAACTGTTGACATCTGCCAAAATATCGGCCATTAAATTGTAGGTTCCTTTGCGTGTCAAAAGATTCAGGTTCTGTTTAAAAGTATGTTCCCGAAGCGTCAGATTGTTTCCAATATATAATGTCTTTAACTGATTAAAAGTCATTTTCTGATTGTTTGACTCTATATTTACAATAGAATCCGACGCGCCAAGCATCAAACTGCGTAACTGCTGCGGCGATATTTCCCGATCCTCGTCAGCCGTTCTCATATAATACTTTCCATATGCCGAATAGGGTTTTTCATCTCCTTCCACTGTGACCTTTATTACATTTTTATCATCACATAGTTCCATGATAATCGTCGGGATTACTTGTGGTTTAATTGCATTTGCAATTCCCTGAGATACTTCACGCAATGTACGATCCCCGATTTTCTGTCCCAAGATTTCTCCATCATTTCTTACCCCAAAATACAATGTACCTTTCCCATTTTTATTCAGCATAGAAGCTAAAGAAATGACTCCTTCTTTTAGTTCACCGGTTGATTTCTTAAACTCAACTAACTCTGTTTCCATACCGAAATTCATAATATCACCTCTTTCAAAATACAGTATATCTCTTTTCGTCTTTTTAATCAACACTTAATAGACACTTTATTCACCGCTCATGTGACGAATAAAGTGTCTATTATTTAAATTTCCCTTATCTCACGCAGCATACTCCCCACCTCACCCCGGCAGACTATTCTCCACACAAACCGCCCCATACCCCACCCTCGAATCCGGGTACTCCGCCACGCCCCTGATCGGCTGCGCGCCCTTCCTCAGATACGCCTTTACCTTCTCCCCGTACAGGTAAGGATCATTGCCCATCACAATCCCCCACTGCATCAGCACGGCGGCAGCCCCGGTGACGAAGGGCGCTGCAAAGGAAGTGCCTGTAACCGGCGAATATCCGCCATTTCGGTTCGGAGCCAGCACGCCCACGCCGGGGGCGACAAGATCCGGCTTTACAAAGGCGTCCGACGTGCGGCTGTTTACCTGGTCCTGATAGAGATACCCCCTGCCGGAAAAATCTGCATATGACTCATACACCGGGTCGTAGGCCCCCACCGTAATCACCTTGACCGCCGTAGAAGGAATCGTAAGCGTCACATCCGGGGTGGTTCTGACAAAACGGGTGTCTGCGCTGCGGACGGCTTCTGAAGGGAGATAAAACGTGTAATTCCCGGTAATAACCCGCAGCGGGCGAAGTTCAAATGTCCAGACGCCCCGATCCAGATACTGGCTGCCCTCTGTTGGAAGAAAATCAAAATAAAGCTCCTGCGCCGTCATATAAGGCGCCGGCTCCCCGTTGTAGAACAGAATCTCCGTCTGCTGCAGCCGGTAAGTCTGTTTACCAGGTCGGTCAGTATCTACCTGAAACCTCTCCCCGGACGGCGACAGAACTGTCACTAAATAACGGTCGGCATACTCTTTCCACAACTGTACATTCAGCCCTCTTTCGTACTGTCCCACTGTCATTTCCACTCTTCTTCCCCTGTCACTGACATCCGTGTCTGTTGAATTAACCGTATTAGTCAATCCTGTCCCTGCACTCTCCTCCTGCCGCATGCTCCCACCTACATGTCCCCCGGAGGCCCCCTCATTTCCGCTGCCCACACAGATGACGCTTCTCCCCATCTCCGAAACATTATCTATAAACCGCTCCAGCAGCGACGTCCCGTTATGGGCGCCGTAAGTATTTCCAAAACTCAGATTGATGGCCAGCGGCATGGCAAGTTCTTCCGCCTTTCTGACCACATAGGTCAACGCCCGCATGAGCTGCGTTGTCCGTGGAAAAGAATCCGTCTTGGGAGAACCAAGCCGCACGATGATGAGGTCGCTCTCCCTGGCGACGCCCGCATAAGCCAAACCGCTCTCACCTCCATTACCCGCGGCAATTCCCGCCACGGCCGTCCCGTGTCCGCTCGTATCAATACTCGGCACAAGCTGCTCCGCCGCCTGTCTGCTGCCTGTCATAAGCGCCTCGTTGATCTGCGCCGCATCAAACTCTCTGTCAAGCACCTGATCCCACAGATAGCGGATCCTGGTCGTACCGTCCGCATTCCGAAAATCCCGGTTATAATAAGTGATCCCGGAATCAATCACCGCCACCAGAACCCCCTTTCCCGTAAGCGCCTCGAATATCTGACTGCCCGGTGCAAAACAGGACGCTGTATTTCCTGAAAGATCAGAGAAAAAAAGTCGTTTCGGTTTTTCCACATACTCAATCTGCTCTACCTCGGAAAGCCGCTCCATCAAAGACTCCGGCACAGTAAGGATGGCATAACCCGCAATCAGCTCCTCCGCAGATATACCAGGCTCCGCCAACGCCTGCAAAGATCCATGATATTTTACAATCACCTCCCACGTCTTTTCCTGCACATCATAACCCACGTTCAGTTCAAGTGACCTTTCCCTCTCTCCGGGTGCTGTATCCAGCGCCAGATTTAAAAGGTTTTCATTTTTCTGAGAATCCATCTTTTCCACGCTAAAATAGTTTTATAATATAGTATTATATACTAGATGCATTTGACCTTCCCTATCATCCATGCTAATATATTTTTATAAAAACCTTCTGCCCGTCCGAAACAAGACAGCGGGCGTATCGTTTTATTCCCGCGAGCAGCGAGCCGAAGTTGTGCCGGCATGACCTTGGCGACTGCCGCGAGGGCGAAATGCCCTGCAGCTTGCTATGGGGTATTTCACTGCTCAGGACACATATCGAGATGCAAAAGAGGAGACGCTATGAATCCCATACATACAACCACACCCGAAAATACCGTCGTTGCGGAGACCTCCGAACAGGATACTCTGGAAACCTACGATAATCTCTATGCCAAAAAGGATTATGGCACGCTGGACTACCCGGTCAACGCCCGTTATCTGGATCTGCATAAGTCATACCTGAACTGGATCCGCTGGCACTGGCACGAGGAAATGGAAATTCTGATCGTGGATCAGGGCGCTGCGGAAGTTTCGACCGATGACGACACTTATTTGATCAAACCCGGACAGGGGCTTATCATCAACCAGAATGTCATGCACTGTATTCACGCGCAGGACAAGAAGCAGTGCACTTTTCATTCCCTCGTCTTCCATCCTGATTATATCTTCGGGCACAGAAACAATTATCTGCAGACACAGTATCTGCTGCCAATGCAGAACTACCAGTTATTTAAAGTCTTCTTCCTGGACGAGAGCGCGCCTTGGCATGAGCGCATGCTGCAGACATTGACTGAGGTGATCGAAGTAAACATGACGAAACATTTCGGCTATGAAATTGCCACCAAGGGATATCTATGCCATTTCTGGGCGGAACTGCTGCGCCAGCTCCCGCAGACGCAAAGCGCTCCCTCCCCGCGTGTGCCGCAGGATGAGCAGCGCGTCAAGGAGGCACTGCTTTTTATCAGGACCCATCACGCGCAGCCTCTGACTTTGCAGGAAATCGCCGACAGTATCCACGTCAGCAAGAGCGAGTGCTGCCGCTGTTTTTCGCGGACCCTGCAGATGAGTCCCTTTGAATATTTGATGAAATACCGAATCTATGAATCTACCAAAAAACTTATGGACCCCGAGCAGAATTTCAGTTCCATCGCCGACTTGGCCCTCTCCGTGGGTTTCAACAATACCAGCTACTATAATAAACTCTTTAAAAAGTTTCTCGGCTGCACGCCAACATACTATCGAACGCACAAAGTGCTGCATCAGGAGCCTGAGCGGGGTACACTGTCCTACTTCCTGTAACTCTTTTTACCGCCTGTATATTCGTACATTGTAAAAAAGCAGCCGCATATCTGTGTCGGCTGTTTTTTATCTCTTGCTATCCATATTTTACACTTGCAAGTTTTAACAGTCTAAAGTTAAATATAATTACTTTATGTAAAATATACTTGACATCCATTTTTCATCATGCTATCCTGTGAATTACAGACACAGACGGGAACTATTCCTGTCTGCCGTAACGCCAAGGAAAGGAGGCAGTCATCTATTTATGAAAAATCTGAGACTGAAACTTGCCCGCATGGAAAAAGATATGTCCCAGACCGAGCTGGCGAAACGGGTGGGCGTCACCAGACAGACCATCGGCATGGTAGAATCCGGCGATTATAACCCGACCTTAAATTTATGTATACAAATCTGTAAAGAACTTGGCAAAACCTTAAATGATTTATTCTGGGAGGATAATGACAATGAAATGGTTTAACAGGAAAAGCAATCTAGATGAAATGCAGGAATTGCAGCTTTTAAAAGCGGAGAGCAGGGGCTTCTGGATCGGATTTATCGGGCTGGCTGTTGCCATGGCCATACAGGCGTTTCTGTATGGCGCGGAATCCATGGGGAATATGATATCGGGTGAATTTATCGTGTTCCTGTGCATGGGGCTGTATCTGATCGGAAGCTGTCTGCGCAACGGCATCTGGGACAGACACCTGAAGGCGACTCCGTCGGTCAATATCGGGTTAAGTCTGCTTGCCGCAGCGGTGACAGCCCTGTTCGATGCCATCCTCTCCTACCGCAATTACCATGACGCCTTCACCGCACTTACCGTCTTTGCCGTATACTTCCTTATGCTCAGCGTAGTGCTTTCGGTCACGCTGACAGTCTGCTCCGCCCTTTACCGCCGGAAAAGAAGGAAACTTGAGGAAGAGGACAGCGACGAGAAGGACTGATTCATCCTGACCACACATCCCCTATAAAACGGGGCACATGAGGATCTTACAGTCACAGGAAAATTGTTCCATAAGAGAAATGATAAAAATGATAAAGGAGAAAAAATGAATACGAATACTTACAAAAAGGACTTTTCAAACATCGGCATCCGAATGCTCATCAGCACTGCAGCTATCATCCTGCTCCAGATCGGCGCACAGACCTTTGCCCTCACGCTTTTTCCCGATTGGCAGGATAATTTCAATATCCTGTTCGCCGTGACCATGGTGCCGCTCTACGTGCTGGGTTTCCCGATTTCTTTTGCCCTGATGCGGAATAAAGACGTGCCAACAATCGAAAAGCATCACATGAGCGCAGGACAGCTTGTGGTTGCCTTTCTGATCACCTACGGTCTTATGATCACCGGAAACCTGATCGGTCTCAGTCTCACCGCGGGTATCAGCCTGATCAAAGGCTCCCCGGTGCAAAATGCGCTCCTGAACGTCATAACCGGCGGTTCCATCTGGGTTACTGCCATCTTCACGGTGCTGTGCGCCCCGGTTTTTGAGGAGATTCTGTTTCGTAAGCTGGTCTGCGACAAAGTTATCAAATACGGGGAGGGCTGTGCAGTCATTCTCTCCGGGCTGATCTTCGGACTGTTCCACATGAATTTTAACCAGTTTTTTTACGCATTCTTTTTAGGCAGCTTTTTCGCCTTTGTTTACGTGAAGACCGGCAACCTGAAATATACAATCCTGCTGCATATGGTGATAAACTTCTTTGGAAGCGTTCTGGGCGGCGTCCTCCTGCAGCTAGACAAGACGAAGCCTTCCACCGCCATCATCTCGGCAGTTTACTCCCTGTGTGTATTCGGGATGGCAATCGCAGGCATCGTAATACTCATCGTGAAACGTCGTACCATGACATTAAAGCCGGGTGAAATTGTCATAGAAAAGGGACAACGCTTCAAGACCGTGATCCTGAATGCGGGAATGGCTCTGTACTGCCTTGTCTTTCTGGGAATTATGGTCGTGCAGGCATTCTTTTCCTGAAATACCCTGCTTGATCCGGCTTAACCATAGCAAATATAACTGTCGTTACCCCGCATATCACAGACATCGGACAGTTCATTCCCGATACCGGCAGGGCGCTCACCTTGCCGGTATCGTCAGTTTCTCCCGCCCGGGAACAAAAAAGCAGACGCCCTCATAAGCTCCCGCCTCATACAATTTACCGATTATTTCGATCATCCGCCGGTTGAGTCTGTGATATACGACAGGCTGCTCCCAACGGATGCCCTGTATGTATTCCCGCTGTCTGCCATTGAGGCAGCTCAGTTTTTCCTCTACAGCAGCACGCAATCCATCCTGATTACTCTGCCCACTTTGCTCCTTTTTCTCAATTTGACTATAATGGTCATTCGCAAGTTCCCCAAACGGACAGGATATATAGCTGTATGTCTCCCCGTTCTTTTCGCACTTTCTATGTAACAATTCTGTCAGTTTTCCATCCCGCTTTGGATCGTATGCAGATTCCTTCCATAAAATGTGTCGCATCTGCGCTGCTTTATCCCATTGTGACGCCGCCGTCGAATCCGCCGCATTTGTCATATTATTTTGACCTTCATGGTCAACACTTATTTTCCGAAAACTGCGCCTGCCGTAATCGTCCTGTTCCTGCACAAACTGTGTCCGTGGCGCAAACAGCGCTTCCGACGGCTCCTCCCGCAAGAGCACACAGCTTTCATACAGATACGCCATCATAATCCGCTGCACTTTCGCCCGGGGCGCCGGATAATCCAGACGGTCAACTATCTGGTCCAGCGTATATCCGATATCCGTCAAATGTCTGACCGCGCCGCCGCAGGCAGCTTCCGTGACGAAACTGGATAAGGCGCTCTGAAAGTAATCTGGTTTATCCATTCCCTTCCCCTCCGCCTACTCTTCCCCCACACAGAATCAAATGGGGCAGTCTGCTTTCCTCTCCCATGAAATGTCTTCCGAGACCCCGAAAAGCTTATATGCTCTTCCTGCAGATATCCGCAAGACAGCACTTATCACAAAAAGGTTTCGTCCTCGCCGTACACACCTCTCTGCCATGCAGGACGAACCGGTGGCACAGATCGTTTCCCTCCTCAGGCGGCACGATCTTCCACAGCGCCATCTCCACCTTTTTCGGTTCTTTGATCCCATCCACCAGACCGATACGGTTACACAGCCTGATACAGTGAGTATCCGTAACGATAGCCGGCTTGCCAAACACATCCCCCATAATCAGGTTGGCGCTCTTCCTGCCCACACCGGGCAGCGAAAGTAATGCGTCAAAATCATCCGGCACCTGTCCGCCGTACTCCTCTTTCAACTGTTTCATGCAGGCGCTGATATCCCGCGCCTTGCTGTTCCCAAGGCCGCAGGGATGCACGATTGCCTCGATCTCCTCCACCGGGGCTGCCGCCAGCGCGTCCACATCCGGGAATTTCTCATACAGCTTCTCCACCACCACATTGACTCTGGCGTCCGTACACTGGGCGGCAAGCCGCACACTGACCAACAGTTTCCACGCCTCGTTGTATTCCAGAGAGCATCCCGCGTCGGGGTATTCCTGTTTCAATCTCTCAATAACTGCAAAAGCCAGTTCCTTCTTTCTCATTGGTTACCTCCACCTGACACATTTTCATCGCTTCCAGCGCATTCTTGTGACTCTCCGGCGTCACACCGGCGCAGCAGTCGGCATTGACCCTTACAGTCACCTCAGGGAGAAACGCCTTGATGACAAGCGCATTGGAGATCACACAAATGTCGGTGCAAAGACCGATCAGCGTAACGCTCTCCAGATCGGACATACTTTTCAGATATTCGGCCAACTCCACGGAGCCGAAGGTCAGCTTGTCGAAAACCTTTGTCTCCCCGGCGCACGTCTGACTCACCTGCGTCCGAATCTGCCACCCTTCCGTATCTTTGATGCAGTGGGGCACAGGAAGCCTCTTTCCCTCCTGCGTGCCCAGATATCCCTCGAAATGGGTGTCCCTCGTGCAGACTACCTCGCCATCAAAATCCCGGATCTGCGCTGCCACCTTGTCAACGATCTCCTCCGCTTCCTTCGTGCCGAGTGCACCGTCAATAAAATCGTTCTGCATATCAATTACCGCCAAAACATGTTTTGCCATTCCTTCTTCCTCCCTTTCCTAATTTCCCATTCCTATTTGCGTTTCCTTATCACCAAAACCGTGTTTACCATCCGCTTCAAACGCAAATCGTGCAGTAAAGCCGCACCAGATTCTTTTCCTCAGGACATCCGTCCGAACTGCGCCAGCCACTTCGCCACCCCGTCCTCGTCGTTGGAAGCAATCTCGCCTGTGGCATGTGCCTTTAACTCTGGCACCGCATTTGCCACGGCATAACATTCGTCAGAAATTTCAAACATGGGAATATCGTTGATAGCGTCCCCGAAGGACACGATCCTGTCACAGCGCCATATTTCCTTTAACTGCCTGATCGCCTCCGCCTTGGAAGCTTTTTTCGGCATGATCTCCAGAAAATATTCCGGGCGGTACAGCTCCTGCTGCAGGGTACAACGAAACCGCCCGTCACCCACAAAAATCTCATACATAGGGGCAAGCTCTTCCCGGTCCGCAATACAGGTAAAATAGAAAATGTCTCCCTGATACAGGCAGGCCTCATCCGAAAGCGGCCGGAATCTCCTGTCCCCTTTTCTCATATCCAAATACCACTGAATGCCCTCGTTTTCCCTCCCCGCCACATAGGACACCCGCTCCACGCCATCCACATAGGCGTAGACGAGAGGGTTCGCGCTGTTTTCCTGCAAAATACCGCTCACATAATGGGCCTCCTCCTCCGTGAAAGAAAGCGAGGAGATCACCTCCCCCGTTGCCGGATGGATAATGAGCGCACCATTGTAGGCAATGACCGGGATGGTCGTGGATAACCCTTTTGCCACCACTGAGGCGGACACGAGAGAACGGGCTGTAGCATAAGTAAACTGCATGCCCTTTGCCACCAGCCCGTTAATTGTTTCTATACTGAATTGACTTATCTGGTCATTACTATTCAACAGCGTACCGTCCAGATCCGTAACGTAAAGCGTCTGCATATTCTGCCCCTCCACGCCGCCGTCTCCCATGCCGGCATGTCATGAAACCCCGTCCTACAGATTCAGCTTTGCAAGCAGATCTCCCAGACTGGTGGAAACCGACTCCCCGGAAGTATACTCCTGCGGCGCCCTGTCCTCTTCCACGTCCTCCATGACCTCTTCCAGCGCCTTCATGCTGAGACTGACCTTATTGTCATTGGTGTTTAAAATCTTTACCTTGACCTTCTGCCCTTCCTTCAAAACCTCACTCGGTTTCTTAATCCTTCTCTGGCTGATCTGGGAGATGTGCACGAGACCGCTGATCCCGTTCCCCAGATTGACAAACGCACCGTAAGGCATCAGGCTTTCCACCACGCCCTCCATAACGGTGCCCGGCGCCATCATGGAAATGCGGTGTCTGCGCTCTTCCGCCTCTTTCACACGTGCCACTGCCTTGCCGGAAAGCACCACCTTCTGCTTCTCCTGGTCCACGGTGATCACTTTGACCTCGATCTCCTTGCCGACCCATGGCTCCACATCCTCCACATAATCTGTGGAAAGCTGGGATGCGGGAATAAAAGCCCTCATTCCTTCCAGGAAAGCAACCACGCCGCTCTTCACGCTCTCTTTGATGCGGACCTTCACAATGGTTTCCTGCTCCATCATATTCTGCAGCTTGCCCCATGCAAGGACGTCGTTCGCCTCTTTCCCTGAAAGCTCGATATTGCCCTCCCCGTCGTCCATCTTAATCACGGTCGCCTCGATCTCATCCCCCACGGCAATTTTGCCCGCCGCAAGAAAATCCGGGTCGCTGCTCAAATTTTCCGCCTTGATAATGCCCTGCGCATAATATTTCAGGTCGAGGATGACCTCCTCCTCGTTCACGTCAATCACCGTGCCCTTGATGATATCGCCCTCGCTGATCTTTCTAAAAGATGCCTCCAGCTCCCGCTCATAGTCCTTCATGGTCTCCGTGGTTCCGATTTCCGCTTCTCCCAAATTCTCTGCTGTCACGTTCCCCTTCTCTTCCATATCCCTCTCTTTTCTCCGTTTCCTCTTTTTTCACTTTACAAAATCCCAGCACCGCACCCAGAAACAGGGCGCCGCCACCGAGACGGTAAAACACGGTCAGCCGCAAAAACAGATTCTGGAGCTGTCCCGGCATCAGATGTGGAACCGCCGAGGAGTCAAAACTGCCCTGCACCTTCAGCATTCGTTCCGACAGCCACCAGATATACGTCAGATCCGCCGCCATCCACAACGCTAATACGGCAAACACTGTCAAAATAACAGCCGCTATATAAAAAGCAATACGCGCCGCCCTTACGGTCCGTTCCGCTCTGCCTTCCCATAAACGAATCCCGGCAAACGCTTTTCCCGCCTCCGCAATGCCCCATCCAAAGAGCGCCAGCGCGAGAGGTCGAAACACATACCGCAGCAGATAAAAAGGCGCTATCTCAAAGGTATTCCACCCATACTGCTCCGCGAACGGGGTAAGCATCTCTATCGCCGTAAGCAGGGCACATGCCGCCCCAAGCGCCGCCACCGACCCGATCTTCTGCCTTCTCCTGTTCTCCTTCTTTTTCGGACCATAAATCAGGTCGTTTACTTCCACTTCCAGCACATTTGCAATTTCCACCAGAAGCGCGATATTCGGCTCGCTCTTTCCGTTTTCATAATTGCTGATGGTCTGTCTGGTACAGTGCAGTCGCTCCGCCAGATCATCCTGCGTCAGATTTTGTTCTTTTCTGATCTTTTTTATATTCTTTCCCACTTCTGCCATGTCAGTTCCCTCCGGTAAGACTCTCTTTATCCTGTCTTTCCCTGACCATAGCAGTTTTAACACGAAAAGTCACGCAAAGAATCTTTGCACACAGGTCTTTTGCCCTGCCCGTTATTTCTTTGCAAGAATCCCGTCGATATATTTCTTGATATCTTCCTCCGGCATGGACTTCAGCAAATATCCCTTGGGTTTTAAGGACATTACCTTTTTCACGCTCTCCGCGTCCCCCCTGCCTGTCAGGAATACAACGGGAATATCCGCTATCTCCTCGTCGGAGCGGATCATCTCAAGCGTCTGTCTGCCGTCACAGACAGGCATCTCATAATCCAGGAGAATCAGATCCGGCCTGTTGACCGTAATTGTCTTAATCGCCGCAATACTGGAATTGCTCTCCAGCATCTCATAGTCGTTCCCGAGGAGACGGATCATATTGCTCCGCATAAAATCAGAGTCATCCACGATCAGTATCTGTTTCTTTCGCATCTCACCGTCCAGATATTTTCTGATCTGTCCCATGGCGTTCTGCGCATTGATCGGCGACACAATCTTCCCCTGCATGGAATCATTGGTGGTCACGCTGAACGCAAAATACCCGGCGCCCGTGTCAAACAGGAGACTGCAGGCAGGATGTACCCTGTCAAAGGCATTGACAAGCTGCTCCTGCGTGAGCAGGGATTCCCCTTCTAACTCAAACATATGCAGATCGGGAAAACACTCCCTGATCTTCTCCAAAAGCTGTCTGGAAAGATAACGGGTGATATTGATGACCATATCGTCCACTTTCAGGTACTGCGTGCTCATCAGATCACTGATCACCTTAAGGAGCAAAGCTTCCTCATAGGACATCACGATCTCCCATTTCTCCTTCTTCTTTCCCTTGTATACAAAGCGGCAGCAGATCACCTTTCCGATGTCTTCCCCGCCATACTGTCTGCTGATGGCTTTCGCCTTCAACTGGAATACGTCTGAAATAAGCTGGGAAATCGTCTGCTCCAGCGCGTCGATCTCCTCGTCATGCGGCAGATTCTTCCACTGGCTCATCTTTTTCCCTGCGATTGCCAGATCTTCCGTCTGCGTGTGCGCTACCAGCCAGCCGATGCTGACGCCGAGAAAATGGCGCATGGATTCCTCCGAATAATTCGTCTCCACCAGCTCCTCCTCCAGAGAAACAAGCGTATTATTCTGAAAATCGTCGTGCAGGCGTTTATGTATCTCCAGATCCGCGTATTCGATGGACCGCATGTAGGCTTCCTCATGCTCGAAGTGTTCAATCGTATGATTCTTTAAGAACTTAATGCCCTCTTTGCACGCCCACTCTCTTTTGTCTTCATTCTCGCTGAGTGTCAGCAGTTTATTGATGGTAGCGAAGAGCTGCTTATGCTCCTTATCAATAAAATCTACCCCCAGTTCAAATCTCTTGTTCCACGCGATAGTCTTCACGTCATCCTCCTCCGCTCAGGCGTTTACGGCGCCTTTATAAAACCGATTTATTTTCTTGCCAGCCTGCAAGAATAGCGTTTCAACCATATCGTATATTGTACACCAACTCAGGCGTCTGTGCAAATAGTAATCTGTCCTATTTTACACAGCTGCCTGATCTCTTCCTCCATTCCTTTCTTTGTCTGGATCTTACAGAACCATTTATAAAATTTATAAATATTTTTACATATGCACTCAGTATAAGATTAAAGGTGGCATTTATATCGTTATTTGCAATGAGATGCATATTAGGATATAAAATACCACCAATATCTATATTTACTTTATACATATTTCCATGTGTACAACCGCCAAATCCCGACAACGGAACATCTTTTCTAACCAGTTCAGCTCCCAGCTCCGATGTGAGTATGTCTTCCTCATCGGTCCACACCGGAATATACGCTCCCGTATCCAACAGCGCAGTAAGCCCATTATCTAAGATAACCACTGGTCTTTGTCTTGTACTATCCAGTTTCATTGTATACTGCTTCATAACACGCCCACCATTCCAAGCTGTAAATGACCTTCGGGATTCGTATGACGGGAAATTATCTCCCCCTTCAACACCAATCTGGTTAACTCTGATTTCGTTTTGTCCGTATATTTAACAACAGCAGATTCTACGGAAATCCCATCATCATTCTGATACTGAACATCTACTAATCCAACCCATTGATTGGGATATTTTTTTGTATTTGCTCCCAAGTCATTCGTTCTGTCACAAATAGCACATCCCTTCCAGTTTGAATCATTCGCCTTTTAAACAACCTATATCAATATTATTATATCATTACGCCCAAAATGTCACAACCGGCATCTCGCCTGCTCAAGTATTTTAATCATAATTAAACAGGGATTTTCCTCACCCCACATTTCCGTCAAGGTAACAAGTGGCTCAACCTCCCGCAGATCAAGCCTTTCAACTCTCTCCCATTTTTACAAGTTTTGCGGCCTGGTCCGCTGCGATACACGCGTCCAGTATCTCCTGAATATCCCCGTTCATCACCTTATCCAGCTTGTAGATAGTCAGGTTGATGCGGTGGTCAGTAACGCGCCCCTGCGGGAAGTTATAGGTCCTGATCTTCTCGGAGCGGTCGCCCGTGCCGATCTGGCTTCTACGAAGCTCCGCCTCCGCGTCGTGCCGCTGCTGCTGCTCGATATCGTAGAGCTTTGCTTTCAGCAGCGCGAACGCCTTCGCCTTATTCTGGATCTGTGACTTCTCGGTCTGGCTGTATACCACGATTCCCGTGGGATAATGGGTCAGACGCACCGCGGAATCCGTGGTGTTGACGCACTGTCCGCCATTGCCGGACGCCCGCATCACGTCGATCCTGATATCTTTGTCTTCGATCACAATATCAATATCGTCGTCCACCTCGGGCATCACCGCCACACTGATGGTGGAAGTGTGGATGCGCCCGCCGGACTCCGTCTCCGGCACACGCTGCACACGGTGCACACCGCTCTCGTACTTCAAAACGGAGTACGCGCCCTGTCCCGTCACCATAAAGGTCACGCTCTTCATACCGCCGATGCCGATTTCCTCCACTTCCATGGTTTCCACCTTCCAGCGGCGCCCCTCCGCGTAGTGCACGTACATGCGGTAAATTTCCGCCGCAAAGAGAGCCGCCTCGTCGCCGCCCGCCCCTGCGCGGATCTCCACGATCACATTCTTATCGTCATTGGGGTCCTTGGGCAGAAGAAGGATTTTCAGTTCGTGCTCCAGCTCCTCCACACGCTTCTTCGCCTCGGCGAGCTCCTCCTTCAGCATCTCCCGCATATCGTCGTCGGACTCCTCATCCAGCATAGCCAGACTGTCCTCAATATCCTGATTACATTTTTTATACTCTTTATAGGCATTGACTACAGGAGTCAGATCACTCTGCTCCTTCATCAGCGCCCGGAACCGCTCCTGGTTATCCGCCACGGTCGGCTCACTAAGCTCATTCATGATCTCCTCGAATTTTCTAAGCAGATCCTCCAATTTATCAAACATAACTACCTCCGGCTGCCTCTCAGCCACTTTCACATTCTATTATACAAGCTGCCACCCGAAAAGTTCACGTCACACCGTCATCCGAAAACTTTCCATATTATATATATGCCATTTATATATATGTCATCATTTTCTTTCTAACTGTCCGCTCCGCTATCCGAACCAGCTCCCGTACACAACCCGGTCAAGCCCGGCAAAATCTTTCACAACCGCAATTTCCCGGAAACCCGCCGTTTTCATAATTCTACACACATCCTCCGCCTGTTCGCAGCCGATCTCAAAAAACAACATACCGCCGCCGTTTAAATAGTCCCCCGCGTTCCCGGCTATCTTTCTGTAAAAGATAAGGCCATCTGTCCCGCCGTCAAGCGCCATCACAGGCTCATGCTCCCGCACCTCCGGCATCAACGTATCAATAACATCCGTTTTTATATATGGCGGATTGGATATGATGATGTCAAACCTCTTTTCCGGGACATTCCTTTCTCCGTCCGGCTTCACGAAGTCCGCCACTGTCTTGCCATCTTCCGCAGTATTTTCCTGCTCCAGCGTTGTCCTTCTTTCCGATTCCCTCTCGTTTTCAAGTGCCGCAAATAGATCCCCCTCCAGAAACCGTGCCTTCATATCCGGGCGCTCCATTCGCTGCCTCTCATAATTTTCCGCCGCTACCGCGAGCGCCTGTCCTGAAAGATCTACGCCAACGCCCTCACAGTCGTTAGAATAATGCAAAAGGCTGAGCAGAATGCACCCAGAACCGGTGCACATGTCCAAAATCCGCATCCCGTCATGGAGATGCTTCATCGCTTCCTCCACCAGCACTTCCGTATCCTGCCGCGGCACGAGCACATCCTTATTGACTAAAAAGGTCAACCCCATAAAGTCCTGCACGCCCGTCAGATGCTGCAGCGGTACATGCGCCGCCCGCCGCTCGGTTAAGCCACAGTATCTGCCATATTCTTCCTCAGAAACGTCCCGGTCCCCGTGCACTAGCAGCGTATTCCGGTCCGTCCCGCACACAAACTCCAGAAGAAGCCTCGCGTCGAGCGCCGCCTCCTCTATTCCCGCTTCCGCAAGCCGCGCCGCACCTTCCCTATACACCTCACCATACGTCGGGTTCCCATTCATTCCTATATCCCCACAGAGTCAACTTTTCTACCCCACTACCTTCTGCTTTCCCGCCACTCTAAAACCAGCGCAGCGAAGCGCACGCGTCCGAATCGCCATCCGGCGCTTCCCTGCTCACTCCTCCATCCAGCTCTCATCCACTTCATACCCGAAGGTTTCCTTGATATACCCTTTCCAGTCAAAAACCGCCTCCACCGCGACAATCGCCACTTCCACCATGCTCTCGTCCGGCTCCCTCGTGGTCAGCCTCTGCAGCCACATGCCGGGCGCGGAAATGATCCGTACAAGGATATTGTTGCTCTTCCCGGCAAGCCGTATGATCTCATAGGAAATCCCTGCAATCACAGGAATTAACGCCACCCGGATCAAAATGCGGTAGACCGGATTCTCCACACGGATAAAGAAAAACAATATCACGCTGACAAACATGACAAAGAGAAGAAAACTGGTACCGCAGCGTCTGTGCTGCTTGGAACAGCGCATGACTTCCTTTACGGTAAGGGGCGCCCCCTTCTCAATGCAGTTGATGCATTTATGCTCCGCGCCGTGGTACATATAAACCCGCCTGATATCTTTCATCAGGGAAATCGCAAGCACATAACCCACAAAAATCAAAATACGCAGCGCACCTTCCAAAATCGCCATAAAGGAAGTGCTTCTGATATACTCTTCAAACAGTGAAGTGACAAAGTAAGGCAGTATCATGAAAATTCCGATGGCAAGCGCCAGTGAAACCAACATCACAATCCCATTGAACACCGCTTCCGCCTTATCCTTGAATATCTTGTTAAAAGCCTTATCCGCCGCCGTCTCCTTCGCCTCTTCGTCCTCATAAAAGGATGCGGAAAAATTCAGGCAGCGCATTCCCAGGACAAGTGAATCAACAAACTGGAATACACCTCTGATAAAAGGAATGTCCAAAAGCTTACTGCCATGAATCACGCTGTGGTAATGCTCTACCTCCACCTCGATCTCACCGTCGGGCTTCCTCACCGCCACCGCGTACTGTTCCTTATTTTTCATCATGATGCCTTCCAGAACCGCCTGCCCGCCAATCCCGGAATACTTTAATTTTCTTTTTGCCATTGTAATCACCTTTCATCCGAGCGGGAAAGATTGTCCCCTTCGCATAGTAAGAGAAAAGGTTGAGATAGCCTCAACCTTTTTCGTAACTTACATTTATTTGTTTTCCACACCGTATTTCCGATTGAATTTATCAATACGGCCACGAGCCTGTGCCGTCTTCTGCTGTCCTGTATAGAACGAATGGCACTTGGAGCAAACCTCCACATGGATCTCGGGTTTGGTGGAACCTGTCACAAAGGTGTTGCCGCAGTTACATGTTACCGTTGCCTGATAATACTCAGGATGGATTCCTTCTCTCATCGCTATATCATACTCCTTTCTCAGCCTGCGTATTTACGCCCTGCGCGTAAATCTGCCGTTGAAAGCATACGTTTCTTTCAACCCTGCTTCAAGTTCTGCCACAGACCAGCCGTCCTGTTACATTCCAGCCTCAAGCCTGTGGTCACACAGCTTTTATATTCTAGCATAGGATTTTCGGGTATGCAAGCCCTTTTTCATTTTATTTTCCTATTATTTATATGAACTTCATTTTTTTGACCATATTCACAAATTCCTGATTATTTCTGGTCTTTGTAAACATATCCACAACGCGCTCCACAGCCTCGTCCGCCTTCATGCCGTTGAACGCCTTGCGGATGACGTTGATCGCCTCCAGCTCGTCGGTATTTAAGAGCAGGTCCTCTCTTCTGGTGCTGGATTTCGGAATGTCGATAGCCGGGAACACCCTCTTCTCGGAAAGCTTTCTGTCAAGCACCATCTCCATATTACCCGTGCCCTTAAATTCCTCATAGATCACATCGTCCATCTTGCTGCCAGTCTCCACGAGCGCCGTCGCCAGGATCGTCAGGCTGCCGCCCTCCCGCATATTGCGCGCCGCGCCGAAGAACCGCTTGGGCATATGTAACGCTGCCGGATCAAGACCGCCGGACAAAGTACGTCCGCTGGGCGGAACCACCAGATTGTAGGCTCTCGTCAGACGGGTAATGCTGTCCAAAAGGATCACCACGTCCTTCCTGTGCTCCACCAGACGCTTCGCGCGCTCGATCACCATCTCAGACACTCTCTTGTGGTGTTCGGGCAGCTCGTCAAAGGTGGAATAAATCACTTCCACATTTGGGCCTTCAATCGCCTCCTTAATATCCGTCACTTCCTCGGGACGTTCGTCGATCAGCAGAATGATCAGATGCGAATCCGGCGCAGTTCTGGTAATGGACTTCGCCACTTCCTTAAGCAGGGTTGTCTTACCTGCCTTCGGCGGGGACACAATCATACCTCTCTGCCCTTTACCCACAGGACTCATAAGGTCCATAATCCGCATTGCCACCGTACAGCCCGGCGTCTCCAGCTTCAGACGCTCGTCCGGGAAAATCGGAGTCATGTTCTCGAAATTCACCCGGCGCATGGCCACCTCAGGCGGATAACCGTTGATGGACTTCACATATAAAAGCGCGCTGAACTTTTCGTTCTGTGTTTTGATCCTCGTATTTCCCTCAAGAATATCACCCGTTTTTAAACCGAAACGGCGGATCTGGCTGGGCGCCACATAAACGTCGTGCTCACCGGGCAGATAATTCTCACAGCGGATGAAACCAAAACCGTCGCTCATAACCTCCAGAATCCCGCTTGCGGTAATCCCGCTGTCAAGCTCCGCCGGAAACTTCTCCTCCTCAGACTCTGACCGTTTGGCAGGCGTACTCGGTGTCACCACAGATTTGACCGCCACTTCTTTCCCTGCCGCCTTATCCTTCTCGTCCTCCTTGAGCATCGCCTCCACGATCTGTGCCTTCTTCATGGTAGAAGTGCCTTTGATCCCTCTCGATTTCGCGATCTCCTTCAAGTCAGTAAGCGCCAGCGATTCATACTTTTCTCTCATAGATTCCTCCCACATTCTGTTATATGCTCATTGCGCAAGCTAATTACTTTTCATAATCTAAGCATGTCTGTCACATCTATATCTATACAGCTCTTTCGTCCGGGGATTTCGTGCCTGATACGACTCAGAAAATAATATTATGCCTGTATTGGATCATTATACACCATCCTTTCCAAAATAGAAAGCCTTTTTTTCTGAAATAAAAGACGGATGGATATTGCAGAGAGATTTTATATATTATAAGATATAATAATAGTCGCATGGAGAAAGCAAAAGAAACCATACATAGAAAGAAGAGGTACTCATATGACAACCAACGAAAAGGCACTCGCATTACATGAAAAATGGCAGGGTAAGCTGGAAACGGTCTCCAAAACCCCCGTCAAGACCCGCGAGGATCTCTCTCTTGCCTATACACCCGGCGTAGCGGAGCCATGCAAAGTTATCGCGAATGACAAAGAAGCCGCCTACACCTATACATGGAAATCCAACACCGTGGCCGTCGTATCTGACGGCAGCGCGGTTCTCGGCCTCGGCAATATCGGTCCCCATGCCGCTATGCCCGTGATGGAAGGCAAGGCGGTACTGTTCAAGGAATTTGGCGGCGTCAACGCCGTGCCGATCTGTCTGGATACACAGGATACAGAAGAAATCATTAAGGCAGTGACTTATCTTGCCCCGGGCTTTGGGGGAATTAACCTGGAAGATATCAGTGCACCCCGCTGCTTTGAAATCGAGGAGCGCTTAAAAGAAATACTGGATATACCCGTTTTCCACGATGACCAGCACGGCACTGCCATTGTGGTACTTGCCGGCATTATCAACGGTTTAAAGGTTGTGGATAAGAAGAAGGAAGACTGCAAAGTAGTCGTAAACGGCGCGGGCAGCGCGGGCGTTGCCATCACCAAGCTTCTTCTGACCTACGGCTTCCAAAACGTCATTATGTGCGATAAAGTGGGCATCATCGGCAAACATACCGAGGGTTTGAACTGGATGCAGCAGAAAATGACGGAAGCAACCAATCCCGAAGAATTGAGCGGCACACTGGCGGATGCCCTGAAAGGCGCGGATATCTTTGTCGGTGTTTCGGCCCCCAATATCGTAACACCCGATATGGTATCTTCCATGAACCGGGATTCCATTCTATTCGCCATGGCAAACCCCGTGCCGGAAATTATGCCGGACGTTGCGAAAGCCGCGGGTGCACGCATTGTGGGCACGGGACGTTCCGACTTCCCCAACCAGGTCAACAACGTCGTCGCTTTCCCCGGCATCTTCAAGGGCGCACTGGAAGGCCGCGCCGTGCAGATCACGGAGGAAATGAAACTGGCTGCCGCACAGGCGATTGCCGCCCTTGTCCCGGAGGATCAGTTAAGCGAAGACAATATCATGCCCGAAGCATTCGACCCGATGGTGGCGGATGTAGTGGCGGAAGCGGTAAAGTCGCATATTAAGAAATAAAATAGCGGTTGCTATTAAAAGGAGACATTATGGTACAGGACCCTTTAACACTCTATAAATTAATAACGCTCTACATGCTGGACCGGGTCTCCTTTCCGCTCACAAAAGCGCAGATCGGCGACTTTATCCTGGGACATGACTACACGAACTTCCTGACCTTGCAGCAGGTGATCGCAGAACTGATCGACGCGGAACTGATCCGGGCGAAATCCCTGCGCAACCGAACCTATCTGGAGATTACGGAGGACGGGCAAAGCACGCTCTCCTATTTCGGCAACCGTATAAACGACTCCATCAAAGAGGATATTACCACCTTTTTCGCCGAACACGAAATGGATATGCGCAGCGAGTCCGCCATCCGTGCGGATTACTATAAATCCACATCAGGCGAATTTGAGGCGCATCTTCTCGTAAAAGAAAAGGACGTGACAGTGGTGGATATCACCCTGTCCGTCCCCGATGAAGATACTGCCGCCGCTATCTGCGCCAACTGGCAGAAGAAAAACCAAAGCATCTACCAGTATCTGATCTCCCAGTTATTCTAATCTTGGTTTCCTCAATGTCTTTTTATCACTTCATTCCAGCTTGAAATGCCGATCACCCGCAGTGCGAAGTCCGTATACTTTGCCGATTCCGCGGTATCCACATACTTATATGCCTCATAGATGGATTTCCTGCCACCGCCCAGCGTACACAGGCCCAGGTCCAGTCCCTGCGCTACCTCCGCGGCAGCGTCCGTCTCCCTGGAAAAGAGCATGCTGTCCACATACTGGTTCGCCTCGATCATCTTATATGCGTAGACAAAAGAAGCCGCCTGCAGCTCCTGTCCTTTTGAGGAAGTATATCCCATCTCGCTCAAAATCAGGTGCCTCACCTCACCGTCATCCGTCAGCATCTCCGGCTTTTGCAGATAATCCGTCAGCACATGCAGATTCTTGATCGTGATTACCGGCGTATTCTCATTCTCCTGCACATAGGAAGCGTTACTCTGCCACGCTTTAGCACTGGTCAGCGGATAGTTGTAGGGGTGCTGTGCCAGTCCCCAGTCGATATTCCCCTCCGCCTTTAAATTTCTGTTAAACTCGTCCAGAATCTCCTTGGAGCCGTACCCGTTCTTGGAATAAAGGCTCTTACCCCACTGCTGGTCCAGGGATATGTATACCCGTGCATTGCTGTTAATACTCAAAAACGCATTATAGAAAATGCGGAAAGCCCTTGCATACTCGTCCACATAATCCGGGGTGCTCATATGCTCGATATGGTTCCACTCGCTTCTGGCGTTGATCTCGTTGCCAATCACCCAATTCATCACCCTGCCGTGCCCTGTGCCGGAATAGCGGCTGGCAAGGAAGGAGGCAATCGCCGCAATCGTCTCCGTCCCGCTCGCATCCGCGGCATTGAAAGCATAATACGGCGCATGTCCGCCGGAACGCGCCTTTGGATGGATCAGTTCAGGGTGCGCGGAAATATCGTTTAAAACAATCGCCGTCGTTGTGATTCCCCTGTTGGTAAGATTGGTGAATATATAGTCGTACTCCGCAATAATCTGCCCGTTAAAGGCATAGTTCTTTCCATTATAAGTATAGTAAACCGTAGGGTAATATTCGTTGCTCGTATGCCCCAGAATACGGCTTAAAGGGATATTGTAGGCAGCATGCCTCACGCCCAGGTCGTCCAGTTCCGAACTCTGCAGCTTCTCCGGGTCCACCAGCAGCCCTTTCTTGGACGACGTGGCGACAAAGGACGGATTATATTTGGCTATTGCCTCCGGATTTGTAATATAATGCGGCCTTGTAATTGCCATAAAACCGCCGTTCTTTTTCACCGCCACCACAAATTTGGAGAAAAGTCTGGAACTGGCGGTATTATAATTGAGATTGACCGAAAAAGTCAATTCCACATCTTTCTGATCCTCTATAAGATACTCTGTCCCCTCCAGGGACGACTGATACGCTTTCTCTTCAAAGAGGTAATAATAGCCGTCATCACTGATGGCAAGGTCCTCCGCCTTCATGGTTATGTCGATCTTTCCTGTCTCCGTGTTAATCAGGCAGCTTTCAATGTCAGCAAAGTCGGCCGCGTTCTCCGCGGTGATCTCCACTTCCTTTGGACGGTTTTTAATCCCCTCTAACATATAGCGCGCGGCATCCACCAATGCACGTGTGGTGTCCTTACCGGCATTCTGCCTGACACTGTCCTTTCTGTGCTGGGTCTTGCTGTACTCGGCTAACTTCATAGCCTCCATATGTACCATCGCCTCTACCGCCGCGCTCTCGGCCGCAAGCATATCCATATGCTGCCGCGTGAAATACCCCCCAGCAGTGCTGGCAGCCGCAAGCAAAACAACGCAGACCGCCACAATGATCCACCGCTTTTTCCCGTTTCCGGCGCCCCTGTTTTGTGCCCGCTCTGCTCTCTGCCTTGCTTTCTTTTCCTTGATTTTCCGTTTATTTTCCGCCACCTTCGCCTTGTCGATGGTGCGCTTCTTTTTCTTTTTTCCGCTTTTTGCATGCCCTTTAGGCATATCCTCCGCGGAAATCTTCTCTTCGTCCGTTCTGTCGGTTGTCTCCATGTATTCCCTTTTTCCTTTTTCCCTGACTTACTGAAAGTGCTATTTTTTGCTCATTGTAATATATTACACGATTATGCGGAAAAAGTCCAATACCTTTCCTGCCTGCCCGGACGTTTTAATCAAACAGTATTTCATCCACCGTAACAAACTCATACCCCCGCTTTTGCAGGATATCCACAATATCAAGGGCTGCCGTCACACTGGACTTGTATTCGTCATGCATCAAAATAACAGCATTTTCCTCCGCCTTTCTCGTCACCCTGCTGACAATTCCCTTCACATCGCTGCTGCACCAGTCCATCGGATCAATCGTCCAGAGCACAGGTATCATCGTAAGTTCTGTCTCAAAACTTTTGTCCCAGCTTCCGTAAGGAGGTCTCACGTACTGCGGCTCTTCCCCCGTTATGTCCGAAAGCAGCTCGTTCGTCCTGACCAGCTCCGCCTTAAATGTCTCCCTGTTATTTTCCCCAAGCTGTATGTGACTGTAAGTATGGTTGCCGACCAGATGCCCTTCTTCATGCATACGCAGCACCAGTTCAGGATAAGCCTCCGCCTGTTTTCCCATGACAAAAAAAGTTGCCTTGGCTCCCCGTTCCTTCAACCCGTCCAAAAGCTGCTCTGTATAGTACGGATGCGGTCCATCATCAAATGTAATCGCTATTTTTGGTGTATCCATATCTTCCTCCTCGTTTATAACACCCGTTATGCATTCGACGCCATCCGCAGAGTCACCCCATCCAGCCCTCATAACCGAACTTCCTGCAATCACAATAAGCGCAAGTATGACGGCAGGCATAATTCCTTTTCTTATCTTTATCAAGAGACAACACCCGCAAACCTCTATTCTCTACACATATATATGCCGCAGATTTCCGTCAAATTCAATTTCCCATCAACGTCAAAAATGGTGTTTTATAAAATTTTTTTCACTTTGCTATCCCGGAAGCCGTATCTGAAAGGCCTTTGTATACCCTTCGCCAAAGTTCTGGTTCAAAAGCAGCTTTCCGCCGTGCATCTCCACGATTTTTTTCGAGATGCCAAGCCCAAGCCCGCTGCCTCCATTCGAAGAGCGGGCCCTGTCCCCTCTCGCAAACGGCTCAAAAATGTGCGCCGCAAAATACGGATCTATCGGTTCGCCTTCGTCCGCCACCGTCAGTTCATACTCCTTTAGACGCACAAGAACCCTGCCGCCTTCCCTCCCATAGCGAACCGCATTGGTGAGCAGATTGGTTACCGCCCTCCCAAGCTGCAGCCTGTCCATCTCAAAAGGCACTTTCTCCTCCGGGATCTCAAGCACAAGTTCCATTCCCCTGTCCTCAAAATCCGCATAGAGAAACGCCGCCGTCTCCCTTGTGAGCTCCGCCAGATCACCCGGTTCCCTGTGCAGGGCAAACCCCTCGCTATCCAGCTTTACATATTCAAAAAGGAGCGTGAGCAGTTCATCCATACGCATAGCTTTTGCATAAATCACATCCAGATAGGACTGCCTGTCCTCCTCAGGCACAACACCCTCGGAAAGAGCCTTACTGTACCCGCAGATCGTGGTGATCGGCGTCTTGATATCATGGGCAATATCCGAAAGCATCAGATTCCGCCTCTGGTCTCTGGCAAGTTTCTGCGCCTCCTCCTGCGCCAGCAGTTCTTTAAACTGTCCGCTCACAATCCGGGAATAGCAGAAAGCGCCCACCAGATAGGGAAGTATCCTGATAAGCAGCAGCCCGATGATCCCTCCAATGATGATGACGCGCAGCGCCACACCCCACCAGCCGCTGTAGAGCGGTGAAGTAACCTGAATGCTCATGGTACTGCCCATTGCCTGTTCAATCTGCCCCTGCACCCACTCCCCGACTCCCGACGGCAGAAGTCCTGACGCGAAATAAAATAACATCTGTATCAGCCATGCCACCATGTTGCTGTCCCCCGTTATTTCGATCTGCTGTCTTTCCAGAAAAATTTGGACCGCCGGGATAACCGCCACACGGTAAAGCAGGCTGACCGCTTCCGCACTCCAGTAAATGCAGAAGAGAATCACAAGGAAACTTTGTACCAGAAACCATTTCACACTCTTTTTCATCTAAGGCAGTCCTCACTCTTTTTCCAGACGGTAGCCCAAACCCCTGATCGTGTGGATATAATCTCTGCCGTCCTTCTCCAGCTTGGCACGCAGCTTGGAAATGCACACCATCACATTGTTGTCGGAAACCATGTACGCTTCCTCCCAGCCCACCTCAAAAATCTGCTGCTTGGTAAACACCCTGCCCGGATTCTCCATAAACAGCTTCATAATCCGAAATTCCACCGAAGTCAGCTCAATCCGCTCTTCATCCCGGTACAGCAGACAGGAGTCCGGCTCCAGGCGCAGATTCCCTACCTGCAGCACTACGCCCTGTCCGTCCCTGCTCTCCCCGGCGCCCAGCGCGTAAAACCGCCGCAGATTGGACTTCACCCGCGCCACCGCCTCCAGCGGGACGAAAGGCTTCGTGATATAATCGTCCGCGCCCAGATCCAGTCCCAGAATCTTATCGGAGTCGCTGCTCTTAGCCGATAGCATGATCACGGGCAGATTGTTTTCCTCCCGGATATTCCGTAACACCCGATATCCATCTATCCCCGGCATCATAATATCCAGAAGCGCCAGATCAATAGTCTCCTCTTTTATGAGTCTGACCGCCTCTGTGCCGTCCGCTGCCTCCACAATCTCATATCCTTCTTTTTCCAGATACAGGCGGAGTACTTCCCGTATCTCCGCCTCGTCATCCGCCACCAAAATCCTGTAAGCCATTTTATCCCTCATTTAAATTTTTTCAACTAACCGCCATGTCACAGCTCTGCTGTGAGTGCTTCTCACACTACCATTGCTGTCCGTTTCCATCTCCATTTGTTCCGTACTGCCCATTCATGCCATACTGTCCATTGTCGTTTCCGTTTAAACCGTACTGTCCGTTTGCGGTCCCGCCCATGCCATACTGCCCGTATACCGGCATCTCCACATGATTCATAACGCGTGTATTTCTAAGCTGGCAGTACAGCGCGGCAAAGGTCAGGTTGCGGTACGGCTGCACATAAAGTACCTCCGCAATCCCCAACGTGAGCGTGCCCAGTATATGCCACAAAATAAACGACAGCCCAAGGACAAACGTCTTCCACTTATTTCCTTCCATCATTTCGCGGCTCATCTGCATTGCCGCCCTGTACTCCATATCCGGGTTCTCCGTCAGGATATAGGGGACCATATAGTATTCATACATTTTTATGATACCCGGTATGATAAACAGAAGCGTCCACAAAAAGATACTCAGATCCATGCGGAACATTACCTTGACAATATTTTTGTAGGAATGGTCAAAGCTGAAGGCAATCTCCTTCACCTGCGCCACATCCTCCACGCTCTTTACCATAAAACGCTTGCCGCCCACACTGAACGGGTTGATCAGGAAGATATCCAGAGCCAGAATAACTGCAAGGACTATTGCAAAGATAATAAGGAAGATAATGACCGCCACGAATCCGACAATCAGGCCTTCAAAAAAACTGATCTCCACTTCCTCGCTTGCAGACTCCCCGCCACTGCTTCTCTCTACCGTTACCTTATCCGAATCGGCGCGCTTTTTTACCGTGACAACACTTTTCTTCCCGGTAGGCAGAGGGCCGCTTTCATAGGATTCCTCCATATTCGTCTCCGCGCTGCCGTTATAGACGGTTTTGTGAAAACTTAAACCGCCCGTCTCACAGCCAAGCACCATAAGAATCATGGATACCAGCACAATCTTCCAGTAATTCCTGTGCAGGGCCGCTTTCCCAACTTCCTTTAACTTACTTCTCGTCCACATGTCTTGTTTCCTCCTTCTATTTCGCGTCCCCAGGGTCGGGGGTGACAGCCTTCTTACGATATCAGAATAACACGTTTCCCTTAAAGGAAAAGAGGCGCAGTCTTAACCAAACCTTAAACCGCTCCTCCCTAATTCTCGCCCAGATTCATATATTTCAGATAAAGCCCCTCAAACCGCTCCGTATCCGCCAGATTTATGCTTTCCGCCAGATGAGTTCTCTCTTCCAGTGAGGCTGCGTCCAGCCGCTTCCCGCACAAATCCCGCCCCATTTCATACGCCCCCGCAAGCGACGTATTCCCGGCAGCCCGCACCCTGCCCCGCATATGGGAGGGCAAAAGACCGACGGCGACCGCCGCCTCCACATCCAAATAATAGCCGAAGCCTCCGGCAAGAAAAACTTTTTCTATCTCAGGGCGCCCCATCTCTTCCCATAATATCTCAACGCCCGCACGGACCGCCGCCTTTGCCATCTGCAGGCTGCGCACATCTTCTTGTTTAAAATAACAACCGTTCTTCACCTGTCTGCCCGCCGCAGCGACTTCCCTCGCGTCCTCAATCCGCACGCCTTGCGTAAAATACGGTTCTTTCAAAAGCCCCGTCTCATCCAATATCCCACTTTGCAGAAGCTGTGCTGTAAGCGCGATCCGATCTGTCCCCATCATCGTACCGTCTCCCTCAAAAGCCGGTCCCGCCGCCGCAGCCGTCACAATCATACGCTGTCCGTCTGTGATAACCATTTCGCCGTTGGTGCCCAGGTCAATAAAAAGCGCTGCCTGTCGCTCTCCATTCTCCGCCTGCCTGTCAGGAAGCAATCCCAGCGCATACAGCCCCGCCACGATGTCTCCGCCCACAAAAGCACTCATACAGGGCGCAATGTAGACCGGCATGTCAAAAAGCGCCCCTCCATCCACCATACGCAGATCTTCAGACCATTCCTCCATTCCCGCGAAAAGATAAGCTGCAGTTATGCTCTGCAATCCCTTCTCCACCGGCACGAAGGGCGCTTTTCCGAGAGACGACACATCCATTCCGAGCAGCAGATGCTCCATGACCGTATTCCCGGCGATGCACATGCCAAGAATCTTCCCCGCGTTCCCCTTCTCATTCACAGGGATCAGCCTGTCCGACAAAGTTCCCTCACCCGCCTTTTTTTGCAAATTCTTCGCGAATTGCCTGAGTCCCCTCAAAATCACCCCGCAGACAAGCCTGCGCAGGTCCTCCCCCTGCCCTTCAACAGACGCCTGTATCCGCGCCAACACATCTGTACCGTATTTCCGCTGGGGATTCATTTCACAGTAAGTATCAGCCACCTTCCCCGTCGCCGCATCCTTAAGCTGCATGGCAATCGTGGTGGTTCCCAGATCAACCGCAGCTATATAACAAGCGTTTTCTTTCCCACTGTCTATTTCCTGCATTTCGGTATTGGCTATTATATCCGCTCCGGTTTTCGTAATTTCCGTGACAATGGGTGTTTTTACCTCCTGTGCACCTACCACCCTGACCGTGCAGTCCGTCTTCGGTCTCGTCACACATGCAAGCCTGTAGCCCTGCCGCAGCTCTTCCGGCTCCAGACGGCTTCTCTCGAGACCTGTAGGCAGCGGTACGCCTTTTAAAAACTGAACGACACACCGCCCGCAGTCCCCTCTTCCACCGCAAAAACTACCGTCCAACAACCCGTTTTTCAATAAAACCGGCATCAAGGTCAAAGCCGCCTCTTGTGTCAGCTCTTTTTCCCCGTCAGACGTCCCGTCATTTTCGCCATGCGGTTTTTCATCATTAATAACAACCGTGATTTTTATTAACTCAGACAAACTGATTTTTCTCCTCATCGTAATGATAATCAATTCCCGCCAGTTTTTCGACTATCTCATTACGGTCCGCGTCAAGATCTTCGCAGAGCGCGTCCAGAGATGTATAAAAATCCCGGAGTTTCAAGTTTACATAACTAAGCAACATCACAGGGTCTTTCGGCATCATTCTTATCTGTCCTTTCCATAAATTTTTCCATCAGCCTTCTATAATCTATATCCGCCTTCAGAATAAATCGTCATTTCAATTCCATCTCCACACGGTATGTCTTCCCGTTGCTGGCCACATTTGCCATGCTGCCGCAGATCAGCGGCATGGAGGGCGGCAGATGCCCGATATCCAGATCCATGAGCACCGGCACATGATAAGGGTAGAGCATCTCGCAGACTGCCTGATAGCTGTCAATACCAAACTCCTCCACCCCCATACCAAGCCTCGGCCTGCCGATCAGGAACCCCTTGCAGTGTTTGAACCATCCCGCATGTTCCATCTGCCACATGGCGCGGCGTATGCCCATCAGGTTCAGATCACATGCCTCCAGGAACCAGATAATACCGTCTTCCTGATATTTTTCTGTAAATTCTGCTACCTTATCATATTTCGTTCCGAGAAGATTCACTAAACAGTCCATGCAGCCGCCAAGAAGGCGACCCGAGAAGCCAAACTCCGCATTATCATCCCCCGGAGTCTCCGCGTGCTCCTTTGACAAAGACATTGGGGATTCTCCTCCGCATTCTCTGTCCGCCGAAAACGCGGCAAGCCCTGCCTTCCCCGGTTCAGCGTACTTCCCCGCCGCTTCCCGCAGACTCTCCACATTCGTTCTGCCGTCCGGCAGATAATATTTAATAACAGATGTTTCTGTTAAGTTATATGGTTCGTAGGGATGCTCCTCATCCTTTAAAGATTCCAACTCCCATTTGTCGTAGCCATACATGGTAAGCTTCTTTCCCTGTAAAAGCAGCATCGCATCATTTAATGCCGGGTGTAACGGCTCCATCCCGAAAGCCGCCGCACACGGTCCGTACACAGACGCCACATCACACAACGTCGTCAGCAGGAAAGTAAAGTTTGTGTTGTCCGAATAGCCAAGATACCATTTGGGAGCGGCCTGTCTGATCCGTTCAAAATCCACATAGTCCAAAATCTCACACATCAGTTCCCCGCCCCCACAGGAAATAAGACAATCGTTATTTTTATCGCAGTAATACGCTGTCAGCTCTTCCCCACACTTCTTTGGCGTATTGCTGATTCCCACGCCCTCTTCCACATAACAGTTTGGTCCAGGCTGTAATTGAAATCCCTGCTCTTTCCACCTTTTTAGCGCATTCAGAAATCCGCTTTTGTAAGGCTCCGTCGCGCAGCCAAAAGACGGCGCCACAAACCCAATCGTTCCGTTTTCCTTCAAAAATCCCGGATATCTCATGTTTACCTCCCACATTCTTTCCTTCATTGAAAAGCAGTGCACCACCATTTTTCCACTGATTTATGAAAAAACAGCATTCTTGCGCTAAAACAAGATTTAGCATTTCGAAAAAGTGCCGACTTATCCACATTCTTTATTCTGTATTAGCCTCATTCCATATATTTTTCGCTAAATCGTATTTTAATCACATATGTTTTGTTTTTCAGCAGCACTCTATACATCTAAAAAATGTAAAAAAACCGTTTCTGATCAGTTTTACCTTTTCTGCCTTCTCTCCTACCATACCACACTTACAGATAACTTGCCAGTCCGTTCTGGCCCAATCTGACATTCAACCCTTTGACGAAAAAGGACCCGGCGTTTTTCTATCCCTCTTCCAACGCCGAGCCTTTCTTCTTTCTTCTCTCTTTATGATAACAGGTGTCTCCTATCTATCCCGCCTATTATTCTTTTGCTGCTATTCTTTCACTCTACTTCCTTCTGGCTGCCAATGCCCCTTCCTCCACGACAATCTGAATCACATCCTTCGCATTCACCTGATCTGAGAGAATCAGCTTTGCGGACAGCGTCTCCACATACTTCTGGATATACCGTTTCAGAGGTCTCGCCCCATATACCGGGTCGTAGGCGTTGTCCACAACGAACGCTTCCGCCTCGGGCGTGAGTTCGATAGAAAGTTCACGGTCCGCCAGTCTTCTGTTGAGATCATCCACAATCAGGCGGATGATGCCGCCGATGTTTTCTTTCGTCAGAGGCTTGAACAGGATCGTTTCATCCAGCCTGTTCAAAAACTCCGGCCGGAAATGATTCCTCAGATCGCCCATCACCAGTTTCTCCGCCTCTTCTGTGATCGCTCCCTGCGCGTCAATGCCGTCCAGCAGATACTCCGCACCGATGTTTGATGTCATAATCAGAATCGTGTTCTTGAAATCCACCGTCCGTCCCTGGGAGTCCGTGATCCGTCCATCATCCAGCACCTGTAAAAGTACATTAAACACATCGGGATGGGCTTTTTCAATCTCATCGAAAAGCACCACGGAATAAGGCTTTCTCCTCACTGCCTCCGTCAGCTGGCCGCCCTCCTCATAACCCACATATCCGGGAGGCGCCCCGATCAGCCTGGAAACAGAATATTTCTCCATATATTCGCTCATGTCGATACGGACCATGTTCGTCTCATCATCAAAGAGCGAAGCCGCCAGCGCTTTTGCAAGTTCCGTCTTTCCTACGCCTGTAGGACCAAGGAACAGGAAAGAGCCGATGGGCTTTGTCGGGTCTTTGATCCCCGCCTTGGAACGAATAATAGCATCTGTTACTTTTGTTACGCCCTCATCCTGTCCGATCACCCGCTTGTGCAGTTCCTCGTCCAGATGCAGCGTTTTGTTACGTTCACTCTCCGTCAGCTTTGACACAGGAATCCCCGTCCAGCGTGAAATGATCTTCGCAATCTCCTCGTCCGACACGCTCTGGTGTACCAGAGAAAGTTCTTCCGCACTGACCTTGTCCTCTTCAATCTCCAGCTGCTGCTTTAAAGCGGGCATCCTGCCGTAACTCAATTCCGCCGCCTTCTCATAGTCGCCGTCCCTCTGGGCAATCTGAATCTGATTGTTTACCTCGTCAATCTCCTCGCGGATCTTCGAAAGCTTCTCAACGGACGCCTTCTCGTTCTCCCACTGCGCCATCCTGTTTTGCAGCTCTTCCTTCATCTCCGCCAATTCTTTCTGCAGATTGGAAAGCCGCTCGCGGCTCAAATTGTCATCTTCTTTCTTAAGCGCCGTCTCCTCAATCTCAAGCTGCATCACCCTGCGGCGCAACTCATCCAGCTCCGTCGGCATGGAATCCAGCTCTGTCTTGATCAGCGCACACGCCTCATCCACAAGGTCAATCGCTTTGTCCGGCAGAAAACGGTCGGAAATATAGCGGTTTGACAGTACAGCCGCGCTTACCAGCGCATTGTCCATAATCTTCACGCCGTGGTAAACCTCATAGCGCTCTTTCAGCCCGCGGAGAATGGAAATGGTGTCCTCCACCGTCGGTTCCTCCACCATAACCGGCTGGAAACGCCGCTCCAGCGCCGCGTCTTTTTCGATATACTGGCGGTACTCATCCAGCGTCGTCGCGCCGATACAGTGCAGTTCGCCCCTTGCCAGCATGGGCTTTAACATGTTGCCCGCATCCATGGCACCATCGGTCTTCCCCGCACCCACGATGGTGTGCAGCTCGTCGATAAAGAGAATGATCTGCCCGTCGCTGTTCTTAACGTCGTCCAGAACCGCCTTCAGACGCTCCTCAAACTCACCCCGGTATTTTGCGCCCGCAACAAGCGCTCCCATGTCCAGCGAGAAAATCTTCTTATCTTTAAGCCCCTCCGGCACATCTCCCCTGACAATCCGCTGCGCCAGCCCTTCTGCCACCGCCGTCTTGCCCACGCCCGGCTCACCGATCAGCACAGGATTATTCTTCGTCTTTCTTGACAGAATCCGTATCACATTGCGAATCTCCGTGTCCCTGCCAATCACAGGGTCAAGCTTCTGGTCTCTCGCCTTCTCAACCAGATCCTGCCCGTATTTCTCCAAGGTGTCGTAAGTCGCTTCTGGATTGTCCGAAGTCACACGCTGGTTGCCCCGCACTGTGGAAAGCGCCTGCAAAAACCGCTCCCTCGTGATGCCGAACTCCCGGAAAATCTCCTTGATCTCCTTATTCGGGTGTTTTAACATGGCAAGGAAAAGGTGCTCTACCGACACATACTCATCACCCAGCGCCTTCGCCTCGTCCTCCGCGCCAATCAGTGCCTTATTTAGGTCCTGTCCGATAAAAATCTGCCCGCCCTGCACCTTCGTACGCTTGGAAAGCCCCTGCTCCACACGGTTCGTAAAGTATTCCTTCTGTATCTCCATCTTCTCAACCAGCTTGAGAATCAGGCTGTCATCAATGGTAAGCAGGCTATATAACAGGTGTTCTTCTTCAATTTCCTGATTGCCGTACTCATAGGCAAGTTTTTCACACCCTTCTACCGCCTGAATGGATTTCTGCGTAAATTTCGTTAAATTCATAACATACACCTCCCTGCCATCGCAGATGCATTGTCTCAATCTGTTCTATTTACACTATCACAATACACCTTATTGTTAGCACTGTCAAGAGGTGAGTGCTAAAATTGTGTAAATTCTTTCTAAATTGCTGATAAAATGGGGCTTTTTATTGCCCTCTCCAACCATTGTCACCCTTTAGAAAACTGCTGTGAACTGGCCTATTACATGATCAGCCCCTGCCATCAGTGTAGCCCTCTTCTTTTAGAGTAAATCTCTCCCCTTCATAAGTCCGCACCGGGTTTCCCCTGACAATACGGTTATGCTCCCGCCATGCAGCGTTCGTCTGTTTTGCCTCCTGCTCTTGGAAATCTCCACTAAATCACCGTATTCTTTCTGTAATGCCTCAAACAGTTTCGCCACCGCAAGCTGACACTCGGACGGTCCCTGTCCCGCACTGATCTGTATTATCATAAATCCGCTTCTCCTCTACTTTCTGCTCCCTGCCTTAAAATTATAGACAGGCTTCCATATCTCTGTTACCTCAACAGTATCTTTGATCTGCTCCGCTATTTCCGTTATGGGACGGTATGCAAAAGGCGCTTCGTCCAGCGTATCTGCTCCGACGCAGCTGCTGTAGACGCCCTTCATCTCCTTTTTAAATTCCGACACTGTATACTGGTTCTTTACGTCTTCGCGCTTTAGTTTTCTGCCGGAACAGTGCGGCGCAGAGTAATTCCACTCTGCATTGCCTTTTCCGATGCCTAAGATAATCCCGTCCCTCATATTTGCCGGAATGATCACATGTTCTCCCTTTTTCGCGGAGATAGCGCCCTTGCGGAGCATACCGAGATCATCCAGATAGTTGTGCGGCACACAAAACTGCTCTGCCGCTTTCTGCCTGTTGATATGGCGGATGCAATGGAGTCCTTCATAGGAAAACTCCTGCGCCATGTGATGGGATTCTTTGCGGATGGTAAACCCGGACGGTACATTCTCCCGGATCACCCTGTCTAACTTCTGGAACTCCGCATTACTCTTATTCAGTTTTACACAGGTCATGCCGCATCCAATGTCAACGCCCAAAAGCTGCGGGATCACCTTATCTGCGACCGTCATGGACAGACCGATAGGCGCGACCTTGCCCGGATGGATGTCCGGCATCATGCAGATCGTACTGCCCGCTGCGGTTTCGTTATCGCATATCATTTTTACCTGTGCCAGGGCGTAGTCTTCTACATCATCTGTAAAAATCTTCGCCTCGGCGTAAATGCCTTTTACTGTTTTCATAATTTTTCTTTCCTTTTCTCTGTAAAAAGGGCGCAAAAAAAGCACCCTAAAGGTGCTGGCTGCTCTTCAGTCTTATCTGTCAAACACATGGAGTGGCCTACCTTTGATTGTCAGTTTCAATATTCTGTTCTGGATTGTTGTACTGTTCTGCATGGCAGGCCCTCCTTTCCTTTCTGAAATCAACGGTTAATTAGTTCAACGGTTACATACTAACACAAATAGCCAAAATAAACAAGTCGAAACACACGCTCCACTTCACAGGGTGCATGCTAATTATTTTTGATATAATTCGGTCTCTCCGGGTCAAGTACTCTGGGGAAGTTTACTTCGGCAAATAAATCCATCATTGCCTCAAACCCTTCCTGCAGCTTATACTCGATCTCCTCCTCGTACATGGGGATTGCCCACAAAAAGTTAATTTGCGCGCAGTCTTTACAGATCAGCGCATCAACGCCCGGATACTGTTCTCCAAGCGGGATCACCGGCAGGAAGAAAAAGCCGCCCATCCCCGTTCCTTCCCCGAGCGGAGCGTATTCCTCCCCGTTTGGCAGCGTATGTCCTGTACCAAGCCATGTCTTGTACTCATGTGGAAATCTGGCAAGATATTTCAGCCATCTGATGGGCCAGTAATACATATCCCCCAGCTCTTCACCAGTTTCCCCTATTCTTCCGATTTTCCAGTCTTTTGGCAAAAACATCAGAAGTTCCGCCCTCTCATACTCCTTCTTATCATAATCTCCGTCAGGAAGCGTCATTGGCCGGTCACTCATCCCACTTGTCCACAGCACATAGTAATCCCTGCCGTTATCAGGCGGAACGATATTCACATCAATATGTACGATATCTGACAAAATCTCATGGTACACAAAAGGCTTCTCCTTTTCACATGGAAATATACCATCCATATATTCTGTCAGTTCTTCCAGATACTTTCCCGATTCCGTTACAGGTTCCCATGCCCGGTTATCGTCGTCGCTGTACCTGATCACGTCCACCTTTGTTCCGTCTTTCGACACTTTCTTTTTTCGGTTAAATATAAAACCCATGTCTCTTTCACTTCCTTTCTCCCATACACGGTCCACACCCGCCTTCTGTCCAATCTCATGGACCAGGTCGCCAAGCGCTGTAAATCAATGATGCCGTGCGCTAGCCCTTCCGCAGCACAAACGCCTCATAAGCGCCCAGCCGTATCTCTTTCCCGTCATAGCCGCGGTCCACGTTTGAGATCAGGCAGGGCGTCCCCTGAAACTCATCCGGCACGGCAAAATCCGTCTCATGGTCACAGAAGCTGCACACCACAAGCAGTTTCTCATCCCCCAGCGTCCTCGTGTAGACAAAAAGCTCCTCACTCTCCACCAGAAGCGGCTCATATTTTCCGTATACCATAATGGGATTCTGTTTTCTCAGTGCAATCAGCCTCTTATAATAATGGAACACGGAATCCGGGTCTGCAGTCTCCGCTTTGGCATTTATCTCCTTATAGTTGGGATTGACCAAAATCCATGGCTTCCCATTTGTGAACCCAGCATTCTCACTGTCGTCCCACTGCATCGGCGTTCTGGCGTTATCGCGGCTCTTGAAGGTCAGGCAGGGCCAGAACACTTCATGGGAAAGCTCCCCCTCCGTACACCACTCCCTGTAAGCGTTGATGCTCTCGATATCCCGGAACTCATCGGTAGACGAAAAGGGATAGTTTGTCATGCCAAGTTCCTCCCCCTGATAAATATAGGGAGTCCCCTGCATCATGTGCAGACAGGTAGCCAGCATCTTTGCGGAAACCGCCCGGAACGCAGGCCGGTCATCCCCGAAGCGGGAGACAGCGCGGGGCTGGTCGTGATTATCCCAGAACAGGCTGTTCCAAGCCTTGCCGTACAGCTCTGTCTGCCACCGGGACAGAATTTCCTTTAATGTAACAAGCGCTATTTTTTCATCCGTCCACTTTCCGTATTTGCCGTCGCTCTCCACATGCTCAAACTGGAATACCATATTCAGTTCGCCCGCATCTTCCCCGGCATACTGCTTCGCCAGTTCTGTGGTCACCCCGGAGGTCTCGCCCACGGACATGATGTCATACCTTGAAAGCACATTCTCATTCATCTCACGAAGATACTTGTGCACATTGGGGCCATGAACGCAGTATGGGCCGAAGTCACCGTACAGGCCGTTTACCTCCCCGTCCGGCATATCCGCTGTCTTGGAAATCATGCTGATCACGTCCATGCGGAAGCCGTCGATGCCCTTATCGCACCACCACCGCATCATCTCAAAGATCTCCTCCCGCACCTTCTTGTTATCCCAGTTTAAATCCGGCTGCTTTTTTGAAAAAAGGTGCAGATAGTACATGCCCGTCTCCCCGTCATACTGCCAGGCGGAGCCCCCGAAACAGGAACCCCAGTTGTTGGGCGGCGTCTGCGCATCCTTGCCCTCGCGCCAGATATAGTAATCCCGATAAGGGTTATCCTTGGATTTCCGGCTTTCCATAAACCAGCGGTGCTCATCGGAAGTATGGTTCACCACCAGGTCCATGACGATACGGATCCCCCGTTCATGGGCTGCCGAAAGAAGGGCGTCAAAATCCTCCATCGTGCCGAACTCCTCCATGATCGCACAGTAATCGCTGATATCGTACCCGTTGTCGTCGTTGGGAGACTGATAGACCGGCGAAAGCCAGATCACATCAATCCCCAGATATTTCAAATAGTCCAGTCTGCTTATGATCCCCTGCAGATCTCCGATCCCATCTCCATTGCTGTCCATAAAACTACGGGGATACACCTGATAAATAACCGCTTCCTTCCACCATGCTCTGCTCGTCATATAACCCTGCTCTCCTCACTTTCCCTTCCTTATTTAATCAATAACATACGCTATCAAATTGTGCCCTTAAGTTCCCAGGCCTTTTATACTTCCGTTCAAAGTCCACTCTGCTTTCCACAACTATTACAGAAGTCCCCGCAGCTCCTCATGTATCTTCCCGTTGGAAGCCGCAACGCTGCCTCTCTTCAGAAAATCCAGCTCTTCTCCCGCAAAATCCGTCACCCTGCCGCCTGCCTCTTTCACCAGAAGCTGTCCTGCTGCAAAATCCCACGGGCTTAAGCGCGGTTCAAAAAATCCCCCGGTGCGCCCACACGCCACATAGGCAAGATCCAGAGCCGCCGTGCCCGTCCTGCGGATATCCTGCGCGTGATCGAACACACGCCGAATGCGCTTAAAATTCTCACCCGCCAATTCCCTGTCATATGGCGAGGTTCCCACAGTGATAATGGTCTCGCTCAACGTTTCGGCGTCCGATACATGAATGGGGGTTCCGTTTAGGAAGCTGCCCTTCCCTTTCCCGGCATGATACACGTCCTCCCGGAAAGGATCATAGACGATCCCCAGCGTAATCTCGCCCTTTTCACAGAGCGCCAGCGACACAACGCTGTGCTGGTAGTCGTGAATCAGGTTGGTGGTGCCGTCTATGGGATCAAGAATCCAGTATGTGTCCCCGGACATCTCGTGCAGCCCCTCTTCCTCCCCCAGAAACTGGATCTTTGGAAAGCGCCTCCCCAGCTCGTGGGCTAAAAAGCCCTGGATATCGGTGTCCACCTGCGTCACGTAGTCCGCGAGACCCTTGACTTTCACATGCCCGGCCCTCTCCCTGTTGCCTACAAAAGCTTTCGTCTCCTTTACAAGCGCAATGATATCCTGCATCTCCATTTTATTTTCCGTCCTTTCACATCCGTCCTTTATGTCCTCTCGCTGTCCTACTCTTCCGCCCGTTCCGCCAGCAGCCGCATAGGCTCCCGTTTCAGGCTTCTATTCATCTTAACCCACGCAATCCCCACGCCTGCCGCCACAATAAACAGCGCGCAGCACACCGCGGGCATGGCGCTTGCCGCAGCCTCCTCCACCACGACTTCGTCAACCGTATTCGTCAGACCCGCCGTGTAGGTCGTCTCGTAGTAAGTTTCCCCGGCATTTGCCGCGGAGACATCTACGGAAATCCGAAAGCCTGCCACAGCGCCCAGAATGCTTCCCACCAGAACCAGCAGGGCAAAGCCCGAGAGCATGGAAAAACGGCACGCCGCCTTTCCCATACCAAGGGAACGCTCGATTGCTGTCCTCTCCGCCTGCTTTGTGATAAACAGATGGCTGAAAAAGAACAGCAGAAGCGCCGTCAGAATCATTCCCGCCACAAGCAGGACAAGGGAGATGGCTTTCATATTGTCGATCCCCGCCTTTAACTGGGAATAGCCCTTATCATAGAAGGTGAACGCCAGCTTATCCGTGCCGTACTCCGCCCAGCTTTTCAGGAAATCGTCGATGCCGCCGTTTGGAATCTGAAAAGAGGTGGTGATGTCCGTCATGGGTCCGCATGACACCAGATTCGTTCCGTCCCGCGCCTCGATGGACTGTATGGGCACGATCAGTTCATCCGCCCCCGGATTAAAAATGCTGTCCGTACCGCTGAAGGTGACGTCATAAATCCCAACCACCGTATACTCGGAAGTCTCAAAGACTTCGAGGGGATTGCCGTCGGTGTCCACCAGCCCGGAGTAAAAACCGATGCCTCCGTCTATGGAAAATCTCCACCCCGCATTCACCTTTCTGTCCGTAAGCAAAAGCTGCACTTTCACCGCATCGCCGAGGGACAGCCCGTTATTCTCCATAAAGGTTTTCGGCGCAAGGCACACCTTGCTGCCGTCCTCGTACTCCTCCTCACTGATATCCCGGCCTTCGGTGATAAAAGCCTGCCCATTGTAGAAGGGCATCAAGAGGGCTGTCCTGTTCGTGCCTGTAACCGGCTGACAGTCCCGCCAGACCTCCGCCGTCTGCGACAGATTCAGAATCCTGCGCCCTGCCTCCGTCTCATAAAAGCCGTCGGTCACTTCAAAAATCCTCTGCCCGTCCCGGTACGGATCTTCGGGCAGGCTGCCGTCCGGCAGAAGGAGGTCAGATTCCAGCGGAAACGGCACCATCTCCAGCCCGATATGCACCTCACTATTCGACTGCATCTTCTCCTCGTAGACTTTACCGTGTATATAGGTAGCCTGATGGCCCAGCATCGCCACGTAGGTCTTATCCTTGTAAAGCATCTCCGGGGTGGGGTTATTGTGGTCGCAGAAATAGTCCACCACACCCTCAAGTCTGGGATCTCCGCCGATCACCTTCGTGATCTGGATCGGCACCGACTCGTCCGGCATCGCATCCTCCATGGGCGTAAACTCCGCGATAAAGAACCCCCAGCCGATCTCATTCGGGTTCAGACTCTCGTGCAGCATCAAATAATCCGGCTGATAGGAAATGTAAAACGCCCGCTGCTCCGGCCCTGCAAGGTATGGCGCATCGGGAAAGAGCAGGTCCTCCGGCGTATAGTAGTCGCTGTACTGCGCGCTTTTTTTCACGTCATAATCCTTTGTCTCCGCATTCCAGACAAATCTCTCCTCAAAGGAATCCTGTATCTGCCGCACCGTCCCGATGGTCATAAACCGGTCCTCGTACTGCGCCATGGTCTGCGTCCCTTTCAGCCAGATGCCGGCGCCCAGCGTCATCAGAAGCGCCGCAAACACCATCAGTATGAGAAAAAGCACCGTCCTTACGGGTGTGCGCATCATCTGTTTCAAACTGTTTCTCATCCGCGCACCACCTCCAAGCGTCCGTCCAGCATCCCATAGACCACATCCGCCGCCTCAGCCACCTTTGCATTGTGGGTGACCACGATTACCGCGTAGTTCTCTTCATGCGCCATTTTGACAAGCAGCTCCACGATCACAGCCTCATTCTGGCTGTCCAGATTTCCCGTGGGCTCGTCCGCCAAAAGAATCTGTCCCCCGGATGCCATGGCACGCGCAATCGCCACCCTCTGCTGCTCGCCGCCGCTTATCATGTTCGGCATCTTCCCGTAGAGCGTATCGGGCAGTCCCACTTTTGCAAGGAACTCCTGCGCACGCTCCTTCCTCTCCTTCTTCGGGACATGCTGCAGCTCCATAGGAAACATCACGTTCTCCAGCACCGTGAGGAGCGGGAACAGATGAAACGCCTGATAGATGACGGAGGCGCTGTTCATTCGGTAAGCGTCCCTGTCCATCTCCCGGATCTCCTTCCCGTCGATATAAAGTTTTCCCTCCGTAGGCACGTCAAGCCCCGCCAGCAGAGAAAGAAAAGTACTCTTCCCGCTGCCGGACTTTCCCGTGACCGCATAGACTTTTCCCCGCTCAAAGGAGCAGCTTACCTCCGTCAGCGCCTTTGTTTTCTGATACTTTGACTGATACACATAACCCACATTTTCCGCTTCTATTATTTTGCCCATTTTCTTCCCCCTCTTTTACTGCTGCACAGACAGCAGATACACCACGCTTCCCATACTCATCCGCCCGTAAGCCGCCGCCGCGCCGATCAGATAGGCGGTAAGCAGCACGCCGTTTACGGCAAGTATGCCCGATACCGATGCCGCAGCCGGCGCCACCAGCACATCTCCCACAACGTTCCCGGCCAGAATCAGAATCAACTGCTCTGTCAGAAACAGAAACGCCGCCGGAAACTTCTTTACCCCCTGCAGCCGCATCAGGGAAAATTCCTCCCGCCTGCTGTTGCCCGCAAGATAGCTGACCACATAGCCGATCAGCAGCACCAGTATGCAAACCACCGGCCGGAACGACTGCAACAGTTCTATGGAATGCCGCAGATGCGTAGCGCTGGCGATAAAGTCGGCGTCACGGACCACCAGCGCGTACCCGCTGTAAGACAGCCCCGCCTCCGGCACGGTCTCCATCAGCCCGATCTCCTGCATCTTTTCCTTGAAACTGTTCAGGTCCATGGGATCCTTCACATGGAAGGTGACCGTATCCGCGAAAAATTTCAGGCCAAACTGCGAGAAGAGATTCCTGGACGCCTTGCCCGGAATGACGATATCCGTCCGAACGGCATTGGTCTTCCCCGCCATTTCTTCCATAGTCCCCGCAACGGTAAGCTCCACCGTTCCGCCCATGGGGTGAATTTCTATTTTGTGGACTTCGCTTGCCGGATCGTAATAATAACATTTCAGGGTGATCCTGTCCCCGATCTGCCAGCCGCGCTTTTTCAGCACATTCTCGTTTACGATACACTCCATCCTGTCAGATGAAAGCAGCTCGTCCAGACTCTGCGCGTCCATACTGAACATATCGTAGGACACTTCCCCAATCGCCGCGACACTGTTCGCGCCGACTGTATGCAGATTCAGATATTTGGAATATTCGACATCCTTAAAGTCTCCCTCGCCCGCCAGCACGACCGTCATATAAGACAGGTCCTTCACATAGGCGGACTGCTCCAGCGCCTCCACGATCTCCTCCGAGATAAAAATCTCATTCCCCATCGTGCCGTTCAGATTGGTAATCTGGCAGAAAATCGGCACATTCTCCGAAAGATCCAAAAGCTGGTCCTGATAACTGCGGATGCTCCCAAAATACAGGTTCAAAAGGAGCACCAGCATAACGCTGATCCCGACAGTGACCAGATTTGCCGCCTTTCTTCTCTTTATACTGCTGATAATGTAAGAAAACATTTGATTCCCCCTCACCTTGATTTCTTTTGCGTCTATTATATCATATATCCTGGGAGGCCACCCTACAATAGAAAATTTGCTGTGTGGAGAAATCGTTGTCACCTTTACGGCACTGCCGACGTATATAGGGTGAGAGCTCTCCTAGAAGCCAGGCTGCAGCTGAATTTTGGCTGTCATGTTTTTTCTGGTATGATTCACCTTTATATAGTGGATCATACCGATCATTCTCATGATCAATAACGAAAGGGGGAATCCGCTGTGAACAGAAAAAGCGAGTCTGAAATCAGTCATGTCCTAAGGGACTACGGCGACATGCTCTACCGCACCGCCTATCTGCTTCTGGGCAATCCCCATGATGTACAGGACGCCCTGCAGGAGACACTGCTGCGCTATCTGGAAAAAGCGCCCGCGTTTGTCTCTTCGGACCACGAAAAGGCGTGGCTTTTACGGGTTACATCCAACTGTTGTAAGGATTGCCTCCGCTTTCGCAGGCGGCACGCCTTCCTCGATTTAGAGCCGCTCAGAGAGTGTCTTCCCGCGCAGGAAACTACGCATTTACTGGAAGTGTACGCCCTGCCCTCCAAATGGAAGACTGTGCTTATCCTACACTATTTTGAGGGATATTCCGTCAAGGAGACCGGGGAAATACTCGGGCTGTCCGAAAGCGCCGTCAAGAAACGGCTGCAGAGGGCAAGGGAGGCGCTGCGGCTGGAGATGGAAGAATAAAACAGGTGCGAAACTCTTTTATGGTTATTGGAATTGCGCAAATATCATCAAAATTCATTAGATACAAGGAGGTCACGCTATGAATGAAAAGAATATGATTAAGATAAGAGAATCCCTGACCATGCCGTCCGAGATGGCGGATGCCTTGCAGGAAACGGTTACGGCTCGCGGGAGCCGCCACGAGGGCTGTCGCTGCTTCTCGCCGCGTGCCCGCTTCGCCGGCAGCACCGGCTGTTTTGACCGCCGCATCCGTTCCGGCCGATGCCGCGGGCTCTCCGCTGCCGCCGCCGCGCTGTTTTGTATCCTTGCAATCGGCTCCACCTCTCTTGCCTACAATATCTATCAGGAGAAACAGCTTGCAGTCTTTATGGATGCCGATCTGTCCCAGGAAGATATTGACCGTATCGGTCAGGAGATTTCCGGGATATGCGAAATCTCTGACTGCCAGTCTGTCTCCCTGCGTTATGTCAGCGGAGACGCGGCGTGGGAAGAGTTTAAAGCCACCTATTTTACTGACGAGAACGGCGAGGAGATGACGGAATTGACCGAAGCTTTCAGCGAAAATCCGCTGGCGGACTCTTTCAACTATGAGGTGAGCGTCCGCATGAATGCCGACACGCAGGCTGTGCGCGACCGCATCAGCCGGCTGCCCGGCGTGCGGAAGGTCACGACGGTGCGGGAGGCGGAGAAAACCACCGGCAAAAAATAGAGCCCCGCTGCTCATGCCCTTTTACGGTCTGTGGGAAATCCATCTCACAAACCGTCCTCTTCCACCATACTTTCCCCTTTTCAAAACAGCTCCAGCCGAGACTATCCTTCCGCTATCTCATCTATGTCCGCCACAGGCTCCTTCAACCCTTCGATCACGATCCCCTGCCTCTTCGCGTAGTCCCAGAGCGCCGCATGGATCGCCTCCTCGGCCAGAAGGGAGCAGTGCACCTTCACGGGCGGCAGGCCGTCCAGCGCCTCCATCACCGCCTTGTTCGTCACCTTTAAAGCCTCTTCCACAGTCTTTCCCTTCACCAGCTCGGTCGCCATACTGCTGGTCGCCACAGCCGCGCCGCAGCCGAATGTCTTGAACTTCACATCCCGTATGACGCCCGCCCCATCCACGTCCAGATACATACGCATAATGTCGCCGCATTTGGCGTTGCCGACTGTTCCTACGCCGCTGGGATTCTCTATTTCCCCCATATTCCGGGGATTGTTAAAATGATCCATCACTTTTTCGCTGTACATTTTCTCACTCTGCCTTTCCTCTATCTGCCATTTTTCCATCTTACATCTGTGCCTCGGTGCAGCTCAATTCCGCTTCACAAAGTCTTCATACAGCGGCGACATGTCCCGCAGCCGCCCGACGATCTCTTTAAGCGCCTCCACGGCTCTGTCCAGTTCCTCCCTCGTATTTTCCGCCGAGAGAGTCAGCCGAAGCGACCCGTGGGCGATCTCATGGGGTAAGCCGATGGCGAGAAGCACATGGGACGGGTCCAGCGCCCCCGAGGTACATGCCGACCCGCTGGAACCGCAGATACCCCGCTGGTCCAACAAAATAAGCAGGGACTCTCCTTCTATAAACCGAAAGCAGAAATGGGCATTGCCCGGAAGCCTGTTCTGTCTCGGGCCGTTCAGTCTGGTATAGGGAATCTCCGCAAGCACCCGGTCGATGAGATAATCCCGCAGGGCCGTTTCCTTTGCCGCCCTTTCCTGCATGTTCTCTCCCGCCAGAGCCGCCGCCTTCCCGAAACCCACGATCCCCGGCACATTTAAGGTGCCCGCACGCCGCCCCCTCTCCTGTGCGCCGCCGTGGATGAGCGGGCGAAGCCGCACATTTTCCCGGATATAGAGAATGCCCACGCCTTTCGGGCCGTACAGCTTATGCCCGCTGGCGGAAAGCAGGTCAATGTGCATCTCTTCCACATTTAGTGGAATATGGCCGTAGGCCTGTACCGCATCCGTATGAAAAAGGATTCCTCTCCCACGGGCGATCTCACCAATCCGGGTAAGCGGCTCCACGGTGCCGATCTCATTGTTTGCCGCCATCACGGAAATCAGTATGGTATCCGGGCGGATGGCCTTTTCCAGCGCCTCCGGCGAAACCATCCCCTCTCCGTCCACATCCAGATAAGTCACCTCATACCCATGCTTTTCCAAGTACGCACAGGTATGCAGCACAGCGTGGTGCTCGATTTTGCTTGTGATAATATGTCTGCCCTTATCAGAAAGCCCTTCCGCCGCGGCGCGGACCGCCCAGTTGTCGGACTCGCTGCCGCCCGCCGTAAAATAAATCTCGTTCGGTTTCGCGCCGACGAGCGCCGCCGCCCGCTCTCTGGCAATTCCCACCGCCTTCTTCGCCTCCCCCGCAAAACTGTAGATAGCGGAAGGATTCGCGTAGGTTTCCCGGAAATAGGGCAGTATCTCCTGCAGTACCTCCTCAGCCACCCTCGTAGTGGCCGCATGATCTAAATAAATTCTCCCATCCATGTTTTTATTCTCCCATACTCTTTTTATATTTGTTGTTATACTGGGAAACGTTATCTTTCATATAATTCCCATCAACTTACTATTCTATAGAGTATTATAACAGGCCTGCAAAAATGTGCAAGCCCCAAAGACGCAGATCAGGCGGCTATCTGCATAGCCGCCTGTATCTAATCCCCTTTTACACTGTACACAGTGCTATAATGCTCGCAGAAGAAAACCTCGCGACAGAGAAGAAGTCCTCAGTCATTCCTGCGTCATTACCTTAATATATGTCTGATGCTCCCGGGGAACCCGGGAATGCCTGTCTTTCAGATTGTGATGTTCCCATCAGTGTGGGCATTTCGCATAAGTAATCGTACTAATCCATTCGCCCCTTTTCACATAGCCACATTTGCTGCATCTCTGTGCATAAAACTCTCTCATTTCACAGCCGCCGCTCGAATTTTTAATATGATCATATCCGGTTCCAGAAACAAAGTTATGGTCACAGTGCGGCTCAATTCCATCATCTTCCATAATAGGATAAATATTGCCTGACTCATCCACAAACTGGCTGTCATACAAAATCTCCTGTACGCTCTCTGGCATTTCGGACTCCTTGAATTCCAATACCACCTCTTCATCTGTTTCTTCTGGAACAAACATAAAAGTATCGCTTTGTGTTGTCTTTTCTATCTCCTCCTGCGTAGTATCCTCTAGTACTTCCTGATGAAACGTATCTCTATACGCAAACACCGTCATGGAGTTTGCAAACGTCAGTGCCGCTACCAGCATTACAGCCGCAGCACGATTCCACTTTTTCCTTCTCATTAGATTTTCCATCCTTTCCTTTATCTTTTGTGCGTTGTCTCCAAAGCCGGATTTCCACCGCAGGGAGACTTTCTCTGTTTTCTTCTCCCGCGCCTCCTCGATCATCAGGCGCAGATACGCTTTCACCTCCTCCATTGACTTTTCCTGCATCACGATCTCGTCACAGGAGCACTCGCAGACCTGTTCGAAATCCCGACGCAATATCCATACCATCGGATTACACCAATGCAGCATCGCCGCCAACTGCATAAGCATTTTCCAGAACGCATCCATACGTCTGATATGTACCAGCTCATGCCTCACAAGCAGCTCCGCCTCCCGGCTTGTCACTTCTCTGCTACAGACAATCACGGGATGTATGAATCCAAAGGTTATGGTATGCTCCCCTGCTGCCGCTTCGTACACAAATACCCGGCGTCTGATTCCATACTGTTTCTTCAGTCCGTCAATAAAGGCTTTCTGTTCCGGGGTCATTGCCCGGTCCGCATATCTGGCGGCAATACGTACTAGTATCACATACTCCGCCGCCTGCCTTGCCATCAGCAGACAGATGCCGGTCAGCCACACAATGGCTGCCGTTGTCTGCATGACGGCGAAGATGTTCACATGCATTTTCCCTTCTGCGTGTACGATATGGTTTCTCCATGTCAGCGGTACCCGCGAAATTCCTAAGGAACTTTCCGGCAGGAAAAGCCGGATCGCTGCCACATAATATTTCTTCAAGTAAGGTAATGGAACGAGATAATACAGAATCGCCGCTCTGGCGAGCAGATCGTATAGTCTTGCACATATCTTATCCTTAAGCAGGTACCGCAGCAACAGATAAATACCAGTCATCGTACTTCCCGAAAGAGACATGACCAATAGATATTCCATAACTCTTTCCCCTAATTATTTTCAAGAAAGTCAATTAAGTCTTTCGCATCACTGTCTGTGATCGAGTGTTCCTTCACAAACGACGCGACAAAATTGCTCAATCTTCCTCCATACATGTGGTCAATCACTGTTTTCATCTGCATGCCGTTGTATTCCTCCCGGCTATACACGACTCTCACTATTCTGTTTTCCCGATTTACCAGTCCCTTATTCTCCAGTCGAGACAGAAAGGTGTTCAGAGTCTGTCTCTTCCACTTTTTCCCATCCGCCTCAAACAGGGCGAGCAGCTCAGCCTGCTTAATGCCTCCTTTCTGCTCCCAAAGCTTTTCCATAACCTCCATTTCCGCATCGGATATGTCGTAAACTCTTTTCATAAATTTTCTTCTCATATCTTTCCGACTACAGGACTAGAGCCTGTAGTCAATCTTAATATATAATCTTTTGCAACAAATGTCAACTTTATACTACAAATTAAATTGAATTTAAGCAGTAATTGCATTTCCAGTATACAAAATGTAGTATTTCCCACGTTCCTCGATCAACTGATTGTGGGTGCCCCGCTCAATGATACGCCCCTGCTCCAGTACCATAATGCAGTCGGAATTTTTCACTGTGGAGAGCCTGTGGGCAATCACAAAGGTCGTTCTGCCCTTCATCAGTTTATCCATTCCGTCCTGTACAATGCGCTCGGTCCTGGTGTCAATGGAACTTGTCGCCTCATCCAGAATCAATACCGGCGGATCGGCCACAGCCGCCCGCGCAATCGCCAGAAGCTGTCTCTGACCCTGGCTTAAGTTGGCGCCGTCCCCTGAGAGCACAGTGTCATAACCTTCCGGCAGTCTCCTGATAAAGCTGTCCGCGTTTGCCAGTTTCGCCGCTGCCCGCACCTCCTCATCTGTGGCGTCCAGCTTTCCATAGCGGATGTTTTCCATAACAGTTCCCGTAAAGAGGTGAGTGTCCTGCAGCACGATACCCAGCGAACGGCGCAGATCCGCTTTCTTTATCTTATTCACATTGATGCCGTCGTAACGGATCTTCCCGTCCTGAATGTCGTAAAAACGGTTGATCAGGTTCGTGATGGTCGTCTTGCCCGCTCCTGTGGAGCCGACGAAAGCGATCTTCTGCCCCGGCTCAGCGAAAAGCTTCACATCATGGAGCACCATCTTATCATCATTATACCCGAAATCCACGCCGTCGAAAACCACATCTCCCTTAAGTTCCACATAATCCACGGAATGGTCCGCCTGATGCTCGTGTCTCCATGCCCAGCGGCCGGTGCGCTCCGGCGTCTCCACGAGAGCCCCATTTTCCTCTTTCACATTGACCAAAGTCACATAGCCGTCGTCTGTCTCCGCGGACTCATCCAGCATTTTAAAGATACGCTCCGCGCCCGCCATCGCCATGACAATGGAATTGAACTGCTGGCTCACTTGATTGATCGGCATGTTAAAACTTCTGTTAAAGGTGAGAAAGCTCGCCAGTTTGCCGAGAGTTAAACCCGTCGCCCCGGAGAGGGCCAGCGCGCCGCCCACAATGGCGCAGACCACATAACTCACATTTCCAAGCTGCTGGTTCACGGGCCCTACCACGTTGACCAGGTAGTTCGCCTTGTCCGCACTCTCGAACAGCGCATCGTTTAGGCTTCGGAAGTCCTCGATATTCTTTTCCTCGTGGTTGAATACCTTAACTACCTTCTGCCCGTTCATCATTTCCTCGATAAAACCGTTGACCTTACCGAGATTCGTCTGCTGTTCCAGAAAATACCGTCCGCTCAAGCCCGCCACCTTTCTTGTGACAAGAAGCATTATCCCCACCATGAGGAGCGTCACCACAGTCAGCGGTATACTTAATATTATCATACTAATCAGTACACTTACAATAGTAATTGCACTGTTAAACACTTGTGGCATGCTCTGGCTGATCATCTGCCGCAAAGTTTCCGTGTCGTTAGTGTAGGTTGACATAATATCGCCATGCGCGTGTGTGTCAAAATATTTGATCGGCAGCGTCTCCATATGGGAAAACAGATCGTCCCGCACGTTTCGCAGGGTTCCCTGCGTCACATTAATCATAATGCGGTTCCACGCGTAGGACGAAACCACGCCGATCAGATACAGGCACGCCACTCTCGCAATCGCCCCCGCCAGCGGGGAAAAGTCAGGCACATCCTGCTTGAGCATGGGCGCAATATAATCGTCGATCAGGCTCTGGATAAACATGGTTCCCTGCACGTTGGCCAGCACACTCACAAAAATCAGCACGGCCACCGCCACCAGATGGGGGCCGTAACTCTTCATCACATACCGCATCAGACGCTTAAATACTTTTCCCGGATTCTCTATTCGCTTTCCGCCTTTCATTCTTCCATGTGGTCCCGGCATTATTTGTACCTCTCTTTCCATTATTTACGGAGTTTGTGGCTGCCTTGCAGACACGAACTCCCACGCAAGACTTAGAACTTCTTTGTAAGACAGCCTTTGCTGACGAGCAATTTAAAGTCATACTCGCGTTGCTACTCGTCAAAATCCCCGCCGCCGTTTGTCTGCGACTCGTAAACTTCCCTGTAAATCTCGTTGTCACGCAGCAGCTCCTCGTGCGTGCCGAAACCGTGCACCCGTCCGTCGTCCATTACGATAATGCGGTCCGCGTTCATCACACTCGCCACGCGCTGCGCGATAATCAGCTTCGTCGTATCGGGAATCTCCTCCGCAAATGCCTTTCTGATCTTCGCGTCCGTCGCCGTATCAACCGCGCTGGTGGAATCGTCCAGAATCAATACCTTCGGCTTTTTGAGAAGCGCCCTCGCAATGGTAAGGCGCTGCCTCTGTCCGCCGGAAACATTGGTGCCGCCCTGCTCTATATAAGTGTGATACCCTTCCGGCATCTTCTCGATAAATTCATCCGCACAGGCAAGTCTGCATACCCTCCTGCATTCCTCCTCCGTGGCGTCCGCGTCACCCCATCGCAGGTTATCCAGAATCGTCCCTGAGAAAAGTACGTTCTTCTGTAAAACAACCGCAACCTCGTTCCGCAGTGTCTCAATGTCATATTCCCTGACATCTCTGTCACCTACCAGCACCGCACCGTCAGTCACGTCATAAAGTCGGCTGATCAGATTGACCAGGCTGGTCTTTGCGCTGCCGGTGCCGCCGATGATGCCGATTGTCTCCCCGGCGTGTATTTTCAGGTTAATGTCATGCAGCACCGCCTCACTGCTGTCTTTATTGTATGAGAACCGCACATGCCGGAACTCGATGTCCCCGCTCTCCACTTCGTAAACAGGATCGACCGGATTGGTCAAATCACTCTTTTCGTTGAGCACCTCGCAGATACGTTCCGCGCTGGCGATACTCATGCTCATCATCACAAAAATCATGGCCACCATCATCAGGCTCATAAGGATATTCATGCAGTATGTAAGCAGACTCATCAGCTCGCCCGTTGTCAGCGTGTCCTGCACGATCTGTTTCGCGCCCAGCCAGCTGATCAGCAGAATACAGCCGTAGACGGTAAACATCATAACCGGCATATTTAACACCACATGTTTCTCCGCCTTGCTGAAAATATCGTAAATGCCCTGACTTGCCTTCTTAAACTTCATCGTCTCATGCTCTTCCCTGACATAAGCTTTCACCACCCGGATCGCGCTCACATTCTCCTGCACGGAAGCGTTCAGTTCGTCATATTTCGGAAAAGCCTGCTTGAAATACTTCATGGCGCCCCTGATAATGAAGAACAGCACCACACCGAGCAGGACCACCGCCACCAGATAAATTCCCGCAAGCCGGGCATTGATGAGAAAAGCCATCGCCATGGCGCAGACCATGCTGACAGGCGCGCGGAAACAGATCCGCAGGATCATCTGGTACGCCATCTGCATATTGGTCACATCCGTGGTCAGCCTGGTCACCAGACCCGCCGTGCTGAACTTGTCAAGGCTTGCAAAGGAAAAGGTCTGGATGTTCTCAAACATGGCCTGCCTTAAATTTTTCGCAAAGCCCGTGGACGCCCTCGCTCCGTATCTGCCTCCCATGACGCCGCAGAAAAGCCCGCAGAGGGCCGCCGCAATCATCACCGCGCCGACCGCGTAGATATGCTGCATATTGCCCGCCTCCACGCCGTCGTCTATGATGGACGCCATCAGAAAAGGGATCAGCATCTCAAAGACGACTTCCAAAACCATAAAAACCGGCGTTACGATGGAAACTTTCTTATACTCCTTAATTTGTGCCGCAAGGGTTTTAATCATTATCATTCCTCCCTTAATGTTGTCGTTTCTATTTTTCTACAATAAAAATTTAATGTCAACGGGCTTTCCAAAGTTTTCATAATTTTTCACAAAATGTTCACAGACAAAACTGAAATACCTCCTCCCATATACGCAAACACAAGAAAAATGCATAGACAGTTTTCATAATTTTTTCAATTCTGGGCATTCTAATAAAACAAAATTATGGTTTGACCGCATTTTGAATTTGACTTATAATAAAAAATATAACACCGCAAACCCAAAATTTGTTTTGGAGGTTTTTATGATACTTAATTACAAGTTTAAAAACTTTATGTCCTTCCGGGAAAATGTAGAATTTTCGATGCAGGCGCCCAAATCAAAGGTGAAAAACCGATTTCCCAATAATTACGTGACTTCGGAAACCGGCGCTGATCTGTTAAAGACTGCCGTGATCGTCGGGGAAAACGCCGGCGGTAAATCGAATTTTGTTAGAAGTTTATCCTATTTACAGTCTTTTTTTGTAGGGACATCTGAACCCAAATTATATAGAAACATTTTAAACACGAATTATAGCCAAGAATTTTGTCCTCTAAAAAATAAACATTCACAAACTTTTGAAGTGGAATGCCTTATTCATAAAGACACCCTGTATCTTTATCATTTGGAGATAGATTTCGCGGGTATTGTAAAAGAAGAACTTTTTTTCAAAAATCATCTAAAAAATAAATATATAAATATATTTTCTATGGAAAGAAACAATTATGAACTAGAATGTGAAAGTGAACACAACTGTACAAATAACAGCAAATGCCAATTTCAGGCCGTACGCACCTACACATGGGATGTAATGAAATCAGAGCAAGATATTGCCAAAGCTTTTGAAAAAGCCATAAATGCCGATAAAGCAATGGGATTGACAATAACCAAACTCGCACTGTTAGGAAATGAACACGCTATCTCTTTTACAAACTGGATCAAAAATGATCTGTGCCCGGAAACTAATATCATAAATTATGACCTCTATAAGTCCATGAAAAGCGAGGAGGATGATCTGCGTATTTTACATGATGCAAGGTATTTGGAGATCTTTCGTATGATTGACTCCAGCATTATAGATTTCGAAATAGATACGGAAAAACCTTTTTCTAAAACACTGATAGTCAGGCAAAAAAGGGACGGCGGCACTTTTGCCAGAGAACTTGCACAGGATTCCAGCGGCGTCCGGGAATTCTTTGCCTGGGCAGTACAGATTTTCAGAGTGGTATATGAAAATAAAACCGTCTTTGCAGACGAAATGGACCGCGTACTGAACCCCGTTTTATCCGACAGGGTCATTTCCTTCATCTGCGGAAAAACGCACTATGGTCAATTTATCTTTACAACACACAATATTTTGCATCTCGACCTAAAAAACTATATGAAGGAGCAGATTTATTTTATCACCAAAGACGTGGAAACTTTGGATTCCGAATTGTATTCTCTGGCGGATTTTCCCGAAATACGGTACGAGACGACTAAAATATATGAATTTTACATGAAGGGTATTTTGGGAGGTACGGCTGTTGAGTAGAAAAATGCGTGAAACACAAAAAATCTTTAAAGTTTTTTGTGAGGGGAGCACGGAACACCATTATTTAGATGAAATGCGCCGGCAGAAAAAATTGTCGATTGCCTTGAAGCTCGTCAACATGGAGGGTGGCGGTTATCGAAACTTTCTGGAACGGGTAAAAACCGACGGCACGGCAAACTGTCTGGCAAAATTTATTATTATTGACGGTGACAGAGCGATTGCAGAAGATGTAGAAAAGAAAAATCTGCAGGAACTTTTGGGCTACTGTATCCTGCAAAATAAAAATGGAAGAATCCCACATTTTCTGATTGTGGATTGTCCCGATTTTGAATATATAGCCTGTCTGCACACGCCAAAATACAAAGGGCAGAATGTGGCTCAATATCTCGTCAAAGAATTGGGATATAAAAGCGTTGACGAGTTTAAAGCGGACACAAAAATATATCATTTTCTCAATTCGAATGGTAACTCATATGGACATATGTTATCCTTACTAAAAAAGGAAAATTGTGTTGTTATGAACAACTACTCAATCAACAAAAAGATGTATGACATAAAAGTTTCCACTACCTGCAACTGGGAAAACTTGTCAAGAAAAGGTTCCAACATCAATGAATTTTTTGAGGTGGTAACCGATTTCAATACATAAACTTCCATATGCGGATTTGCACAAAATAGGAGGGCCGCCCACCCGGGCAGCCCTCCGCTTTGTTGTCATAGTATCAGTCTTTCGTCTTATCCCTATTATTCATAATCTCGAACACAACCGCCGCCAAAAGCACCACGCCTTTAACCACCTTCTGCCAGTTTGCGTCGATACCCATAAGGCTCATGCCAAGGTTGATAACGCCGATCAGCGTCGCACCGACTACCATGCCGAAAACCGTGCCGGAGCCGCCGTATGCAGACACGCCGCCCACCACGCAGGCGGAGATGGCGTCCATCTCGTAGTTGGTTCCGGCTGTGGGCGTCGCCGCCGACAGTCTCGCCATGGTCATCCACGCGCTGATTACGGTGAGCACTGCCATGTTCAGGTACGCCAGGAAGAAGATCTTCTTCGTGTCGATGCCGGAAAGTCTGGTCGCCTCCACATTGCCGCCGATGGTGTAGAAATAGCGTCCGATGGTAGTCTTTGAGGTGATGAAATTATAAATCAGGACGATCACCGCCACCCAGATCAGATTATTCGGAATACCGCCCGCCTGCGCCAGCTTGAACGCAAACAGCAGGATTACCGCGCTGACAAGCACACAGCGCACAATCACACTTGGCATACTCTCCGCCTCGTAGCCTTTTTTCACCTTGTCGTTTCTGCCCTTTAACTGTAAAACCACGAACAGCACACAGGCAATCACGCCCACCAGCAGGCAGGTGATATTCAGCCCCGCGCCGCCGAAAACATCGGGCACATTGCCGTTAAACATCTTACTGAAACCGTCCGGCATGGGCGCGATGGTCGCACCGTTAAGGAGCGCCGTACCCCAGCCGCGGAATGCGAGGTAACCGGCAAGTGTGGCAATCCACGGGGGAATATTGATATATGCGATCAGGAAGCCTTCCACTACGCCGTAGATCACGCCAGCGCCTACCATAAGCAGCATTGCCAGAGGCACCGACATGCCGCCGCGCACCATCATATGACCGCCAATCGCGCCGATAAAGCATACAAAGGAGCCGACGGAAAGGTCGATGTTACCGCCTGTCAGCATACACATCAGCATACCTGTCGCCAGCACGAATACATACGCGTTCTGCGCGATCAATGCCTGGAAACTGGATGCCGCAAACATCTGTCCCTTCGTCATCACCGAGAAGAATATCACGATCAGGACAAGGACTATTTTCATGGTATGTTTTCTAAAAATTTCCATTGCTTTGTTCATTTTCATCCTCCTCCCTTATTTCTTCTCTCTCTTGGACAGTACGTCAAAGGCAACCGCGATTAAGAGCACCAGACCCTTGACCACCTTCTGGTAGTTCGCGTCCATACCCATGATACTCATACCCTGGTTGATAACGCCCATCAGGGTCGCGCCGATCACCACGCCGGCTACGGAGCCGACGCCGCCGTATGCGGACGCGCCGCCGATAAAGCACGCGCCGATGGCATCCATCTCATAACCCTGCCCATATGTGGGCTGTGAGGAAGTCAGTCTCGCAATCGTCAGAATACCGGCGAGAGCGGCGAGGAATCCCATATTTACATAGGCGATAAAGTACACTTTCTTCGTGTTGATACCAGAAAGTCTGGTAGCTTTTTCATTGCCGCCCACCGCGTACAGATAACGGCCGATTCTCGTCTTCGTGGTCAGGTAACCGTAAACCAGCAGCACCAGAAGAATCCATATAAGCGCTGTCGGAATACCCTTGTGGGAAGAAAGCTTATAGGAGATCCACAAAATCACGGCACTGATCACCGCCAGCTTAACTACAGTGCTGCCAAGGGGCGCCGTCTCGTAACCCCTGCTCTTATTGTTGATGCGGCTCTTTAACTGCGCCGCCACCAGAACAACCACCGCGATACATCCGGCGATCATACATGTCATATTGAAGCCTTCGCCGCCAAAGAAGTCGGGCACATAACAGTCCGCGCCGCCGCCGAACACCTTGATAAAGGCGTCGCTCTTGATGGAGACCGTCATACCCTGCAGCACCGCGTTAGAAAGTCCGCGGAACGCGTACATGCCAGCCAGCGTAGCGATAAAGGGCGGTACTTTCACATAGGCGATCCAGAAGCCCTGCCACATACCGATCAGAATACCGATCACCAGCATGGCGAGAACCGCTGCCACTACATTCACGTTTTTATCCATCATCATCGCGCCCACCGCGCCCGCGAAACAGACAACGGAGCCTACGGAAAGGTCGATGTTGCCGCCCGTCAGAATACAGAGCAGCATACCTGTCGCCAGCACGAACACGTAAGCGTTCTGTGAGATCAGGTTATTGATATTCTGAGGGAACAGAATTTTTCCCTCTGTCGTAATGCTGAAGAAAATCACCACCAGAACAAGGGCGATAATCATGGTATATTTTCTTAAGAATGCAGAAACATTTGTCTTTTCCATATCCTTACGCCCCCTTCCCTGATGTCACGATGATGGACATGATCTTCTCCTGGGACGCCTCCTCGGCGGAAAGCTCACCGGCAATCTTGCCCTCGTTCATCACATAAATCCTGTCGCTCATGCCAAGCACTTCCGGCAGCTCCGAGGAGATCATCACCACGGATTTCCCTGCCGCCACCAGATCGTTGATGATACAGTAAATCTCATACTTGGCGCCAACGTCGATACCTCTCGTCGGCTCATCCAAAATCAATACGTCGGGATCTGCAAACATCCATTTCGCCAAAAGCACCTTCTGCTGGTTGCCGCCGGAGAGGTTGCCCACGTTCTGCTCCACCGTCGGACATTTGGTTTTCAGCTTGCCGCGGTACTCCTCCGCCACCTGATACTCTTTATCCTTGTCGATGATCTTGCGCGGGCTGATGCTGTCCAGATTGGCAAGCGTCGTGTTAATCTTGATCGGGTTGGAGAGCACCAGCCCGTTGCCCTTTCTGTCCTCGGTCACATAGGCGAGTTTGTTTTTGATCGCCTGTTTCACGGTCTTTAGCTGTACTTCCTTGCCATCCAGATAAAGCTGCCCGCTGATGTTCGTGCCGTAGGACTGTCCGAAAATACTCATGGCAAGCTCGGTACGCCCCGCGCCCATCAGGCCTGAAATGCCAACTACCTCGCCCTTTCTCACCTTGATGGATACATTGTCGCACACCTTCCTCTCCGGGTAGAGCGGATGATGCACCGTCCAGTTCTTCACTTCCATATTTACGTCGCCGATCTTTACGCCGTGACGCTTCGGGAAACGGTCAGTCAGCTCACGGCCAACCATGCCCTGAATAATTCTATCCTCTGAAATCTCCGTGGTATGCTTATCCATCGTCTCGATGGTGGAACCGTCACGGATAACCGTAATCTTATCCGCCACATAAGCAACCTCGTTTAATTTATGAGATATAATAATCGACGTCATGCCCTCTTTCTTAAACTTTAACATAAGATCGAGAAGCGCCTGGGAATCCTTCTCATTCAATGAGGAGGTCGGCTCATCCAGAATCAGCAGTTTTGCATGCTTTGCCATCGCTTTCGCAATCTCCACAAGCTGCTGCTTGCCGGTACCGATATCCTTAACCAGCACTCTGGAAGATTCTGAAAGACCTACCATCTTCAAATATTTGTCAGCTTCCCCGTAAGTCTCGTTCCAGTCAATCGCCGCGCTTTTTCCGCGCTCGTTTCCAAGGAACATGTTCTCTCCAATCGTCATATAGGGGATCAGCGCCAGCTCCTGATGGATGATGACGATTCCCTTCTCCTCGGAGTCCTTGATCTTACCAAACTTACACACTTCACCGTTGTAGACGATGTCGCCCTCATATGTACCATAGGGATAAATGCCGCTCAACACATTCATCAGCGTGGACTTGCCCGCGCCGTTCTCACCGACCAGCGCGTGGATTTCACCTTCCTCCACCTTTAAATTTACGTTGTCGAGCGCCTTGACACCGGGGAACGTTTTGGTAATATTTTTCATTTCCAGTAAAACTTTAGCCAAAGTGTATTCCTCCCAACATAGTTTCTTGTAACCTGCCCACTTCTCTATACCTTTTAAAATCGGCAGGCGGGAAATCCTGCCTGCCGGTTTCATTTAATTATATCATACTTTTGATACGCGGAGAATGCGCTTTTTGCATTCTCCCATGCGAAACTTAGTGTTTCTTGGCGAAACGCCCTCATTTCACGCAGAGAACATGCTCTTTGCGTTCCCTCATGTGAAGCTTTCTCAGCCTACGGAGAACGCGCTTTCTGCGTTCTCCTGTCTAAGATTAGAATTTCTTGGCGTTTCGTCCACTGGCGAAACGTCTTTAGAAATTCTTCTTAGACGCTTACTGGAGATCTGCCTCTGTGTAGTAACCGGAGTCGATCAGCAGTTCCTTGTAGTTGTTAACATCCGCGAATACGGGCTCGCAAAGGTAAGAAGGAATCACGCCTGTGCCGTTGTCATAAGTCGTGGTGTCATTTACCTCTACGGTCTCACCCTGCAGGATCTGTCCAACCATCTTAACAACCTGGGATGCCAGAGTACGGGTATCCTTGAATACGGACATGGACTGTTTGCCGTCGATCATGTTCTTCACGTTTGCGATATCGCAGTCCTGACCGGTAACGATCGGGTACTCGCCTGTGTAGTTAGCTGCCAGAGCGTTCTCTACACCGAGAGCGGTGGAGTCGTTGGAGCAGAGGCAGATGTCAAGCTGTGTGCCGTCGGAGTAGTTGGAAGAAAGGATGTTCTCCATTCTAGCCTGTGCAGTCTCGGTAGCCCATGCAGGCGTACCAACGGTTGCGAAATCAATCTGGCCGGAGGGAACAACGATCTTGCCAGCATCCATGTAAGGCTTTAACACATCAACTGCGCCGTTGTAGAAGAAAGTTGCGTTGTTGTCATCCGGGGAACCGCCGGTGATCTCCATGTTGAAGGGACCCTCTGCGTTGTCCAGATCCAGCGCGTCAACAATGTACTGACCCTGTGTCTGGCCTACCTTGTAGTTATCGAAGGTAGCGTAGTAGGAAATCGCATCCGTGTTCTTGATCAGACGGTCATATGCGATAACCGGGATGTTTTTGCTCTTTGCGCCTTCCAGAACGGTGGTCAGGGACTCGCCGTCGATGGAAGCGATAACCAGTACGGAGCAACCGCCGTTGATCATGTTCTCGATCTGGGAAACCTGGGTAGCTACGTCGTTGGAAGCGTACTGAAGGTCAACCTCATAGCCTGCTGCCTCGAGCTCTGCCTGCATGTTGGAACCATCCTGATTCCATCTCTGAAGGTCCTTGGTGGGCATTGCCACGCCAACCTTGTTGCCGCTGGGTGCTGCCGCGTCTGCTGCGGGAGCCTCCTCTGCTGCCGGAGCTTCTGCCGCAGGAGCTTCCTCTGCTGCCGGAGCCTCCGCTGCGGGCTCAGATGTAGCTGCCGGAGCTGCGTCGCCGCCGCCACAGCCAACCAGTGTAGCTGCAACCATAGAAGTCGCAAGTACCATACCTAATACTTTTCTTTTCATGTCTTAGTTTTCCTCCCTTTTCTTAATATAGATGAGTTCGCGAATTTCTTTCGCACCTCCAATATACCACAAAGAAAGTAGGAATAATTTATGACATTCTGTACATTTTCACCATATTGAAATTTTATGCAGGAACTGTACTAGCATATTTTTGCAATCCGTTTCCCTCTTCCGCAAAATAATGCTATTCCGGCATCTGTCCGGGCACATTCAGGTACACGTCCTCTTTCAGATGGAAACCGCTGCCGATAACGACTTCGTCGATATTGTCACGGTTCACGCTGATCGGCTCCAGCCCGATATAGGGTATTTTATACGACCCGCTGCTCATCAGCGTCACGTCGTCGCCCGCAATCTCCTCGCCCTTCGCGAGCGCCACCGCTTCCTCCGCCGCCCGGGTCGCCAAGCGCTCCACCGGCTTGTAGACCGTCATGACCTGCGTGCCCTCCACGATCCGCTGGCATGCCGCCAGATCCGCGTCCTGTCCCACCACAAGGATATCTCCCGCCTGTCTCGTCTCCGCCAGCGCGCGCACCGCCTGCGTCGCCAGATCGTCATTGCCGCACATGATGGCGTCCGCCTGAGACACTTTATCCGAATTGTTGTAAATATAGGCTGCCGCCTCCTCCGCCCGCCAGTTGTCCGCATGGATGGAGTCCAGAATGCCCACATGATGCTTGTTCATCACCCGCTTAAACGCCCCCTCCACCAGCGGCACGTTATTGTCCGTGGGAGAGCCGCCGATCATAATCACACTGCCTCCGCCAATGCCCTCCGCCAGAAGCGCCCTCGCCATCATTTCCCCCACCATCTCATTATCGAAGGAAATATAGAGATCCACATCTGCATCGTCAATCAGCCTGTCGTAGGAAAGCACCTTGATCCCAGCATCCTTCGCCTTCTTCACCGATTCCCGCAGGGAAGCCGGGTCGATGGCGATTATGACGATCACGTCCATTCCCTTCTGGATAAAATAGTCGATCTGCCTTTTCTGCTCTTCCACCACGCCGTTGGCGTTCTGCACGTTGACTTCCGCCCCCAGCTCTTTTGCCACCGAGACAAATACATCCCGGTCCCGCTGCCATCTCTCAATGACAAAGGAGTCGAAGCTCATGCCGATCTGGATTTTTTCTTCCTCCCCGGCGTCACTCTCCCTGCTGCTTTCCGCCTTCCCACAGCCACAAAGAGTAAGGAGCAGAATAAGCGCCGCGGCTAGATATATGATTTGTTTTTTCATACGTTAATCTCCCAATATCTTCTGCAAAAGCTCTTTTCGCGCTATCTAAAGCTGTTTATACTCCGTAGGCGTCACGCCCACATTCTTCTTAAAGGAACGGCTGAAATAGTTGGGGTCCGCGTACCCTACCATGGAGCAGATCTCCTTCATGGAATACTCCGTGGTTGTGAGCAGCTCCTTCGCCCTGTCCATACGGATCTTGGTCAGATACTCCACAAACCCCTCGCCCACATCCTCCTTAAATATCTTGCTGAAATAGTAAGGGCTGATATTGACCGCCTGCGACACCTCGTCGAGCGAAATATCTTTGCTGTAATTATTTTGGATATAAGCCTTCGCCGCCTCCACCGCTCCCAGGGACTTCTCGGACGCCTTTGCGCTGACATTCCGGCTGGCCGTCTCCATTTTATCTATAAACCATCTTTTTATGGACTGTATGTCATCCATCTCCATAATCGTGGGCAGATAGTCCGCCCTGGCGCGGAACTCGTAAGTCATACCGCCGGAATTATAGGCGAGGTGCTCCGCGTAAAGCACAAACTCCAGCACTTTCAGGCGGATGTTCATCAGATAGCTGCCGTGCAGCTTCGCCACCAGGTCAAAATAAGTTTCCGCCGTGGCAACGGCATGATCCGCATCCCCGTTTTTGACCTCCGCAAAGAGTTTCTTTTCCAGATCGACAGGATACGTTTCCTCATGGGCGCAGCCAATCGGCAGATCATCCACATGCGCCACGCTGCCGTTTGTCATAATCAGGGCGTTTATCGCTTCTTTGTAGGCCTCCCTCGCCTCCCCGAGAGGCGCGATGGCGCTGATGCCAATGCGGAAGCTGATCTGCGTCCGCCTTTTCAGTTCCCGGACAAGCTCCCTTGATTTCTCAATGAGGGCGATCCGCTCCTCATAAGACATCTGCGTTTCCTCGCAGGGCACCAGCCCCGGCAGCTTGTTCGCCATGGACATTCCCAGAATCATCCCGGGATAAGCCTCCTTCAAATATTCCCGGAGCAAGTCGCCGTACTGCTGCATCTTCACGCTGCTGCCCACCGCGTTGGTCATATGGTTTCCCTCCTGCGTGTCCCCGCAGACCACCGCCAGAATATAGGCGTAATTCTGGTCAATGCCCAAAAGCTGCTTGTAATTTTCGATATCCTCCGTAAAATGCTCCTGAAAGAGCAGATTATAGAGAAGCCCGCTCTCTATGATGGGCATCACGGTTTCCAGTTTTTCCCGGATCAGCAGGTCGTTGCTGCGCTTGTTGCGCTCCCTGTCAATCTGCTCCATCGCTTTCCTCAGCGCCGCAATGATCCTCGTCTTTTCCATGGGCTTCGTAATGTACTCCAGAACGCCGAGCTTGATCGCCTCCTTCGCGTAATCAAACTTGTCGTAGGCGCTCATAACGATAAAGACCACGTTTGCGTTCGTCTCCCGGATCTCCCGCATCGCCTCGATGCCGTTGATGCCGGGCATCTGGATATCCATAATCGCGATATCCGGGCGAAAATTTTCGGCAAGCTCGATCACGCTCCTGCCCGTCTTCGCAAACTCAATCGCACACAGGTCGCCAAACTCCTTCTCTATGATAAATTTCAGGGAATCAATCACGATTCCCTCGTCGTCCGCCAGCATAATCTTGTAACGACTCATGTCTTCTCTCCTTCCGGGACTTCCCCGGCTGCCCCGCCGTTCCCCTTTTGTTCCCTGTCATACCGTTCCAGACAGAGGCACACCTCCGTGCCCATGTTCTCTCCCTCGCTCTTCACCGCCATCACGTTTTCATTGCCCGTAAACAGCCTCATACGGGAAATCACATTGTCCATGCCGACGCCGTTTCCGCCCGACGTCATATCCTCATCCCGGTAAGTGCCGCTCATCACCTTTTCAATGGTCTCCGCGCTCATGCCGACACCGTTGTCCTTCACGCTGATGCAGGCCTGTCCGGCCTTTTCATAGAGGGAAAGCCGGATCACGCCCCGGTCGCCCATCTCGCGTATACCGTGGTTGACGCAGTTTTCCACAATAGGCTGCAAAATCATACCCGGCATTTCCGTGTGCAGGAGGGATTCGTCGATATGCTTTTCATAATGAATGTCCCCGGCAAACCGCACGTTCAATATGTAGATGTAGGAATCCACCATCTCCACCTCGTCGGCCACGGTCACCGTCTCCTCGCTTTTCTTCATATTATATCTGTAAAACTGGGCTACCTTCTGGATATAGTCGTATGTCCTGTCCGCCCCCTCCATCATGGCAAGCTGTGCGCCCGCGTTCAGCGTATTGAACAGAAAGTGCGGATTGATCTGTGCCTGCAGATACTTGAGCCTCGCGTCCTTCAAATGGCCTTCCATCAGAAGTTCTCTCTCCTTCAGCGCGCGCTCCGCCTCCATGCTCTCCCTGATACGCTCGATATATCTGCCGATGCTGACCACCATGGAATTGAATGCGCCCGTCACCACGCCCACCTCGTCCTGCGACTCCACCGGCAGAAGCTCAATCTCAAAATTGCCCTTCGCCACCTCGTCCGCCTGCCCGGCAAGCTTCTTCAAAGGGCGGATCAGCGCGCCCACAAAGCTGATAATGATGCAGACATTGCTGAACATCACGAGGATGATGGCGATGACAGACACGATCTCAAAGAGGCGGAACCGCTTCTGTAATTCGCTGTAACGCTCGGAGTTGCTGCGAAACTGCTCCATGTTCAGATTGGAAATGTAAGTGCAGATGTAATCGTACATTCTGGTGGCGTTCTCATAGTGGAAGCGGTATTTTTCCACGTTCCTTCCGCGCTTCGCCTCGATGGTCTGCGCCACCTCCGCAAGATACTCTTCCGTCATATGCCGGATGTTCCGCTCCATCCGGTCGAAGGACTGCCCCGTAACCTCCTCGTTCAGTTCCGCCGCCATATTCCTGCAAAGCGACTCGCTCCGATAATAGTTTTCCAGCGAATCGCTTGTTTTTACGTTCAGATAGTCCGTCATGTTGCTCTGCAGGGCGTTGACCGCGTCGGAAAACTGATTCAGATGACGGTTGTCCTGATATACCATATCCAGCCTGCCGGACATACTGTTGATGCCGATAATCAGGAAAATATTTACCATCACCACAAGAATGTTCGTCACAATGTAAATACTGCTGATCTTAAACTGTAGGGAGAAATCGCGCAGCTTACTTATCATATTCCGGCTCCTCTCCCCGCAGATACTCGTCCACATTCTCCTTGGTAATCAGACTGATATCCGCCGTAAAATACTGGCTCGTGTAACCCAGATCGTGGTATTCCTGCAGAGCGTCGATACAGAACGCCCCCATCTGCGCCGTGTCAATATCCACGGTAGCATATATGACACTTCTGTCAATAGCGTTGAGAATCGTGTCGGAAACATAATGCCCGAGAATGCTGACCGTGCCCACTTTATTATAGTCCACCACCGCCTGATAGGCGCAGGTGGTGTTCAGCTCGTTCAGGCAGATCAGAATATCAGGAATCTCCCCTCCCATAAAAATGTCACGGACAGACTCCTCCACCGAGAAGGCGTTGGTGTCGTCCACCGACTGCAGGGAAAGCTCCACTGCCATCTCACCCCGCTCCTGCTCGATTGTCTCCTGAATGCCGGAATAGAGGATATTCTGATCCAGACTGTTCGCGTATGAATTGACCAAAAGAGTCACCCGAACCGGACGGTCCGCCGTGCCGACTAAACGCTCCCGCATAATTTTGAGCGCCTGTCTGCCGTACTCCCTGCCCAGATTGTAGCTGCCCACGCCTACGAAACTGCAGCGCGCGCTCTGTGTATTATCCCCGTAAAGCGTCACCACGGGAATCCCCGCCGTATCTGCCCGGTCGATTAACGCTGTCATTTCCTCCTCTTCGCTGGCTGTCACGATAATGCCGTCCACGCCGGAAGCAATCGCAATCTCCATCTGTTCTTCCACACTGTAGTCCTGAAAGCGGTCATTTCCCAGCCAGTCCACGTAGACGTTTTCCTGAAGCGCCCGCTCGTACGCGCCCTGATAAACGGACTGCCAGAAAACGGATTTCCCTTCCCGCGTAATCATCATGTAATATCTGTCGTAAGTCTCTCCCGCCGTCTCCTCCTGAAAGCTCCCCTTATAAAACCATAGGATATAGCCCGCCATCAGCACCGTGAACAGGATGCTGACCGCCGTCAGAAATACGGGAAGAAACATAAGCCCCGAAAATTTTCTTTCCGGGGCTTGGTTTTCCGTGTGCTGTTGTTTACTTTGCTTAATTATCTTCAATGCCTTTCTGCGTATCATCAATCAGTTTCTCAGTCATTTGTAATATGTATCGTAGTTCACAAGCTCATCTAGCAGCTTCGGAAGCTGCTCATCCATGGTCTCATCCGAGAACTGGCATGTTCCCACCGCCTTGTGTCCGCCGCCGCCGTACTTGAGCATCAGGCTTCCCACATTGACGTTGGAGGTACGGTTTAAAACACTGTAACCCACCGCCGCAGAACACCCCAGGCCGCCTCTTCCATTGACGATCCACGCGGAAATATTCTGCTCCGGGTACATGCTGTAGATGAGGAAACGGTTCCCGGAGTAGATCGGGTCAACGCCCCGCAGATCCGAAATGATAACGTCCTTCTCAACCCTCGTGTGCGCTTTCACCATCTCCCTGAATTTCTCATCCTGCTCGCGGTAAATAGCGATACGCTCCTGCACGTCGGGCAGCTCCAGAATTTCCTCCGTGCTCATGGTGCGGCAGCACTCCATCAGCTTCTCCATAAGCTGGTAATTGGAGATCGTAAAGTTGCGCCATCTGCCGAGCCCCGTGCGGGGGTCCATCAGAAATCCGACAAGAATCCATCCCTGCGGGTTCTGGATCTCATCTATGGTCAAATTGCCGGAATCTACTTTATCCACAGCCACCATCATATCGTCAAAATGGGAAAACCGCTCCTGACCGCCATAATACTCATAAATGATACGCGCGCAGGAAGGTGTGATACGGCTCTCTCCCTTGTATTTACCTTTTAACTCATTTCGCTCATGCTCGCTGGAATGATGGTCAAACCAAAGCCCGCACCCTTCCACAAAAGGCACGTTTGCCAGCACATCGTTCTCAGTAATCTCCACAAGACCGTCCTGTAAATCCTTCGGATGTGCAAATTTCCAGCTGTCAATCAGGCCAACCTCCTTCAAGAGAGCGCCGCATGCCAGCCCGTCAAAATCAGATCGTGTCACTAATCTCATCGCTTTTCTCCTATCCCATCCCAAAGTTTATGTCCCATAATGTGATCGCGTCAGGTGAAATCAGGTAACTTCGCTGCAGCCGCCTGATTTTCCGTTGACATACTATAGATTATAAAGGATAGCACCCCGCTTTTCAAGAACAAAATCAAGCTCAGAGCCAGATCGACGCCGGTCCGTCCTGCGGCGCAATCACGGTGATCTCCTGTCCCAGTTTAAAGGAATAGAGAATCCGCTCCTTCACCGGCTTGCCGCCCATCCCCGGCTCATAGCCGTAAATCTGTGCAAGCGCCTCACTGTAGTAGGCAAGCTGCACCTGATAGCGTTTTACAAGTTCCTCCGCGCAGGATACGGCATCCGTCTTGTAGTCTAACACCACAAAGCCGTCCTCCTCCTCGAAAAAGACGTCGATAATACCCTGGATCAGCACCGTCTCCTCCGCCGGGAAGCTGCTCCGCAGACGGTTTGCCGCAAGCCCCATCACAAAAGGCTGCTCCTTAAACAGTTTCCCCGCACGGGCTGCCTCTGCCATGCGAAAGGCTGCCCTGCCAGTCAAAAAATCCACAAGTTTCGGCACGGACACTGCCTCATAGTAGCTAAGCGGCAGCCTGCCTGTCTGCAGCATCCGTTCCATCTGCTCTCCCAGAAGCGCCTCCGCCGCCTGCCGATTTTTGTTGACTTCATCGGTCACTTTTCTGAAGTCAAACAGTTCCATCACCTTGTGGAAGGCGCTGCCACGCATGGAACCGCTGACAGTCTCGTCACCTCTCAGGAATTTCGGCAGATAGGGAACCGCCGGTTTCTCCTCAAAGAGCTTTGCCGCGGCCTCATCCGTTTCCTGCATGCCGGCAATCTTTAATTCCGATACGGTAGTCTTTGTATAGAGATCGCGCAGATTTTCATGCGGATATTCATAGGAAAACCGTCGTGACAGCTCTGTCATAAGGCCTTCGTCCACCGCCTGCCCGGATTCGGAAGAAAGCAGCTTTTTCTTCGCCTCCATTCCCAGAACCGTCTCCTCTATCTTTTCCCCCACTACATGGTCCCAGCCAGTCAATTTTACCGCAAACGCCATATCCGCAGCATAATCCGAAGCGTCCGGCGCCGTCTCCATCCCGCACGCCTCATAGAAGCCGTCCAGACACCGGCTGCCGGAAAGCGCGGAGAGCAGCAGTGACAAAAAGCTTTCCTGTCCGAGCAGAACGTCATAGGGGAGCAGACTATTTTTCCGGCGGCGCAGCGGAAGAAGCGCCGCCGCCGTCCTCTCCGGGTTCTTGACCATACCGGTCATAATCAGTTTCTCCTCCGCCCTGGTCATCGCCACATAGAGAATGCGCAGTTCCTCCGCCAGACTGTCCCGCCGCAGTTTCAGCGCGACGGCGTTTTTCCGCAGATTCTTTCCCTTCACCCGCCTTTCGGGGTCTACAAAGTCCACGCCGATTCCTGCATCCACATCCACCGCCAGAACCCCGCTGCCCTCCCTTTTTCGAAAGCCTGCCGACAATCCCGACACAAAGCAGATGGGAAACTCCAGCCCCTTGCTCTTATGGATGCTCATAATCCGCACCACGTCCGCATTCTCATCCTGCATGGCCGCCTCGCCGTAGTCCACTTCGTACTTCTCCAACTGTTCCATGTAGCGCAGGAAATGATAGAGCCCGAAGTAGCTTGACTTCTCGTAGTCCGCCGCCTTCACCAGAAGCATCTCCACATTGGCACGCCGCCTGCCACCCTCGGGCCTTGCCGCCACATAGTGCAGATACCCCGTCTCACGCAGGATGATCTGCAAAAGCTCATATACAGAAAGGTAGACGGACATTTTTCTGTAAGCCGCGATTTTTTCAAGAAAGGCGGTGATTTTTTCCCCGCCATACGCCGTAAGCGCATCGTACAGATATTTCTTCTTCGGGTACGCCGCGCGCACAAGGGCGATCTCCTCCTCCGAAAAGCCGCCAAGATACGAGTGCAGCACCCCATACAGGGGAATGTCCTGCAGCGGATTATCCAGCACCCGCAGGAAATGCAGAAGTTCCTGCACTTCCGATGCCGCAAAATACCCGGTTCTCGACGTCACATGGACAGGAATCCCTTCCCCTTCCAGCACATTCTTAAAGACCTCGTCCCATCCCGAGAGGGTGCGCAGCAAAATCACAATATCGCGGTAAGACGTCCGCCGCAAGGTTCCTGTCTCCTTGTCCGTCACCCGAAACTCCCGAAGGAGCGTCCTGATCTGCGCCGCCACGCCGTATGCCTCCTGTTCCTTCACGGAGAGTTCTGCCTCTTCCTCCTCCTGAAATAAAAGCAGCTGGGTCACATTCGAGGCGTCCGCCGAAAGCCCTTCCTCCTGCTGCGGGTAAGCGGCCCCGGCATGCAATGCCGCTTTTTCATCATACACGATGCCGCCCATTTCCTTTCCCATAATACGGGAAAAAACGGCATTCACGCTGTCGACCACCTCTTTTCGGCTCCTGAAATTCTGATGCAGGTCGATCCGCTGCGCGTTTTCTGCTCCCTTACCGTAAGCCTCCTGCTTTTCCAAAAACAGCTCCGGTCTCGCCAGACGGAACTTATAGATACTCTGCTTCACATCCCCCACCATAAAGCGGTTGTACCGTCCCTCGGACTCCCCACTGATGCAGGATAGCAGATATTCCTGCACCATATTGCTGTCCTGATACTCGTCGATCAGAATTTCGTGGAAACGGCTCCGATAGGCGAGCGCCGTCTCAGTGGGCGCATAGCCGTCCTCCTCCCTGCGCAGCAAAATCTGCAGGGCAAAATGTTCGATATCGTCAAAATCAAGGATATTTTTTTCCCGCTTTGCCGCATCATATGCCGCCTTAAAGGCAAGCGTCAGGTCCACAAGCGCTTCCACCGCCGCCTGACACCCTTCCATCTGCCGACGCACCTGTCCTGCCGAACCGCAAAAAAACTGTGCCCTCAATTCAGAAAGAGCTTCTTTCACTTTGTCCCGCAGACTTTTCGCCGCCTCCCTCTTCGCCGGTGAGACAGAGGCGTCCCGCTTGGAGGGAAGCCTGTCAAAGGCCACCGCGCCAAAAGCAGCGCAGAGGCTGTCATAATCTGCTGCCCCCTGCCCTGCCGCATCTGTCTGCGCGCCGCCTGACTGCTGCACCTTTGCCACCCCGCCGGAACCGCTCTCCTCCTCTGAGCCCGCACAGCCCCCACCGCACAGCCCAAGCAGCCTCTCCGTCATCTCCCTCTCTTTTTCAAACAGCTCCCCATAAAAATACGGACCGTCCGGCTCCTCGCACAGGCGAAGCGCCGTCTCCAGTTTATCTGCGCAGCCCTGCAGGACAAAACGGGTGTGCTCCATAAACAGGGCAGTCCACGGAAGGACCAGCAGATCCTGCGCTGTCTCCTCTGCCGCGCCGAGACGGTAGTCCCCCTTCCGCGCCGCAAGCCACTCCTCGGGGAAAGGCATACTCATAGCGAAATCGTAGAGTTTTAACGCCTCTTTTTCCACCGCGTCATCCCTGCTGCCGACGCTGAAATATTCCATACAGTGCAGGAACGCCGGATCTTCCTTCCCGTAAGCGTCCTCAATCACTTCCGCCAGCACATCCGAACGCAGAAGCCTAAGCTCCCCCTCCTCCGCGATCCGAAAGCCGGGATCTAACCCAATCGTGTGAAACTGGTTTCTCAGGACAAAAAGGCAAAAACTGTCTATGGTGGTGATCTGCGCGTTGTAGAGCAGCGTTGTCTGCCGCTGTAAATGCTCGTTAGCCGGATCGAGGGCAAGTCTGTCGTTCAGGGCACGGCTGACCCGCTCCCGCATCTGGGCGGCGGCCGCATTGGTGAAAGTCACCACCAGAAGTCTGTCAATATCCACCGGGTTCTCCCCGTCGCATACCATCTCCACGATCCGCTCCACTAAAACCGCCGTCTTGCCGGAGCCCGCCGCCGCGGAGACGAGAAGATTACAGCCCCTTTTCTCGATCACCTGTCTCTGCGTGTCTGTAAATGTAATTCCCATGATTACTCCGTTTCCTCCCGCATCTTCTCAAGCGCTTCCTCCGCCTTCATCTTTTCCAGTTTCCTTGGCTGATAGCCTGCCGCCCCGGCGTCGAAACCGCAGACATGCTTGTATGCGCAGTAGGTACATGCCTTCTCCGCACCAAGCTCACAGGGATTGACCGATATGGTTCCATCCAGGATCTCCCTTCCCAGACTGCGGATCTTGTGGTTTACATAATTTGAAACCGTCTGCATGTCCTCCCTTGAGATGACACTGGAAGCCGCCGAGAAGCTGCCGTCCCTTTTCCGCTCTAACGGCAGTATATCGGACTTAACCGTAAATTCGCCGTCAAGCATTCTGACAGCCTCGTCATCGTTATTGACTATTCCAGTCATTTTTAATTCCTGTAAAATACGGCCGTTTATCTCCTCCGGCGAAAGCTCCTCGCCCTCCACCACGGGGTCCGCCACCCGGTAGTAGAGCATGGCCGCGGGCACCGCCTCCTTATCGGGGTACTTCCTCTGCACCAGTTCCACCGCCGCGTTCATATATACCACAAGCTGCAACTGCAGCCCATAATAGAGCGCCGCCAGGTCAAAGCGCCTGTCCCCGGACTTATAGTCGATGACTTTCACATAAACCCGCTCGTCCGTCTCACCGATATCCACCCTGTCGATCCTGCCGCGCAGGCGCAGCTTTTCCTTTTCACTGAGTGTTATATTCAGGGAATCCAGATTTTCCAGCACGTCGAAGGAAACCTCAAAAGCCTCCGGCAGAAATTGTCCTTTTCGAAGCTGTGTCTGAAGCGTCTCCACCGTACGGTTTAAAATCCGCTCCATCCGCGCAAGCAGATGCCTGTTCCTCGCGCTGCTGTAAAGTATCGTCTCCCCGTAGGACGCAGCGCAGGCGGTAAGCGTCTCTTTCACAAGTTTACGCCCTTCTTCCCTTGGAAAATCAAACCACGTATAGCCGTGTTCTTTCAGTCTTTCAGAAAAGCCCTCCAGCACGCCGTGAAACAGGTTTCCCATATCCGCCGCCTCAAAGCTGTACTCGCCCCGCTCGCGCAGCCGCAGCCCGTATTGCAGAAAATGGGCATAGGCGCAGGCCGCATATTTTTCCAGGCGGCTGACGCTGTTTAAGAGAGACGCGCCGTACAGGGCCGTCGCCGCCGCGCGGGAAAGCGGCGTATCCTCATGTCTTTCAAACGCCGTCTCCACCAGGTTTTTGACCTGTCCCCGGTACTGCGGATTCTTTTCGTAACAGCGGTAAAACGTGACAAGCGTGCGGCTCTCCTCTTCTTCAAGCCGCCCCGCCGCGTACTCCCGCAGCATATCCGTGAAAAATCCCACGCCGTCCGCACCGCACATCAGCTGTTCTTCCACCGCATCCCGCTCCGGCATTTTGGCGGTAAGCCCGGGAAACAGCCCCTGCAGAAGTTCCACCAGATAGGCGGGGCGCAGAGACCTGCCGTCCTCCCCCACTCTGGCGTAGGACAGATAGAGCGCCTCAGAGGGCTTCGTCATATTCAGGTACAGATAGAGCCTCTGGATGTACATCTGCTCCCTGGGAGAAGGGGCAAGCTCGATGTCCGACTCCCGCAAAAACTCCCTGTCAAGGTCCGAAATGATCCCGCCGCCGGAACCTTTCGGAATATTGCCGTCGTTCACGCCAAGAAAAAAGAGAATCTTTACCTGCTTTAACCGGGTCCTCTCGATATCTCCCACGAGAATACGGTCCACATTCTGGGGAATCGTCCCCACCGTGATCTCCGCAAGCCCCGAATCCAGAATATCCGCAAACTCCTTAAGCGTCAGTTCCTCCTCCGACAAAAGCCCCTCGATCTGATCCAGAAGGTCGATCACCAGCGGATAAATCTGGCCGTACTCCTTGGCTCTGGCAAGCTCTCCCCTCTCCTGAAATTCTTTTTCAAAATCCGAAAGCTTCCGCTCTACCTCGTTTGTCACAAGAAACTCATAGAGCGCGCGCACCATATCCCCCGCCGTTTTATGCGGCGTCAGGAAGGGCGCCATCTGCTCCATCAGCCGCTCGCGCATGGCATTGCAGGCTGCAAGCGACGCCAGGGATGCCTCCTCGCCCTCAGGCTCCTCCTCCCGGTAAGTAAATATGTTGTTCCAGCGCTTCCGTCCCCTGATCCCGAAACGGCGCGCATAATTTTCAAGCCTGTCCACTTCCTCCCCGGTAAAGCCTGCAAGCCCCGTGCGCAGATAGTGGAAAACCGCTTCAAAACTGAAATCCTGCAATATAATCTGCAGGGCGCTGCGCACATAAGAGGCAAAGGGGTTTCCCAGAATGCCCCTTGTCTGGTCAATATAAACAGGGATGTCAAAGCGGTCGAAAATCTCTTTCGCCTCTTTCCCGTATACCTCCATGTTTCCTGTGACCACGGCGATATCCCTGTAACAAAGCTCCTCCGACTCCATAAGCTCCCTGCGGATGGCAATACAGGTCTGCCGCAGTTCCTCCCCTGGCGTGGACGCCTCGACCAGACGTATCCTTTCCGCCGCCTCCCCGTATGCGCAGGGCGGATATCGGAACAGGTTCCGCTCCAAGTGGGCAATCTCCGGGTTATCTGCAAAGCGTGGCAGCCTTCCTTCCTTTTTCTCCTTGCACCAGACAGGCGTTTCCTCCTCAATACCCGCCTCCCCGGCAAGCCTTTTTAAAACCGACACCGTTTTCTGGCTCAGGTAAAACAGCTTCTGCTCCCCCTCCACACGATAGGGATTCTCCCTCTCGTCCATGGTCAGCGTGATAATGACTCTTTCAGTCAATCTGAGTAAATCCTGAATCACCCGGTTCTGGATCGGCGTAAACCCGGTGAAACCGTCAAATGCGATCACACTACCCCTCACAATTTCGGATTCCGGCAGAGCTGTCCGCAGCCTGTCAAGCGTCCCCTCCGTGGTGATAAATCGGTCACGTATATAATCCCCGAACGCCCGGTACAAATGGCGCAGATCCTGCAGCTTGTAGTAGAGCGCACCCCGTTCCTTCGCATAGTCAATCAGCGTTTCCAGCTCTTTCTCCCCGACGCCGTACTGCATAAACTCGGAGAGAGCCGACTTCACCTCGTGAATATAGCCGATCTTGTGCAGATGGCTGCCAAGAACCGTCAGCTTCTCCCTCTCCTGCCCGGCTACTTTGCGAAGCACCAGACTTTTTCCCGTATCGTCCAGAACCGGCAGTTCCTCTCCGCCCACCTCCTCAATGATCCGATGGGTCAGTCTGCCGAAACTCAGCACATCAATATTCATAATCGCGTGGCGCGGATGCTCCACCACCAGATCCATCTGCGTCTGCATGGTGAACTGGTCCGGCACAATCAGCAGATAGTTTTTCTCGGGATGGCGCTGCGATTCCTCTATGATATAGTCATGCAGTTTTCGGCTTTTGCCGGCGCCCGAGGCGCCGAAATAAAATTGCAGGGACATACTATTCCTTTCATCAAAACGCTATATCGTTATCGCAAAACTGTCTTTACATCCTAAAGGGGAATTTTTATAATGATATTATAGCATATATGAGAATCATTAAGAAAGCAGGTGATTATATGCCGACCAGTCTCGCTATCATAAAAGCAGCTATCGACGATTGCAAAAAGATTCAGAAATACATTGACAAGATTAACGAATAAACGCCATGCGGAGAATGCCTCTTTTCAGACATTCTCCGCATGAGACTTAGTACTTCTTACTCTGTGAACGGTATCACACCGCCATCATATGTATTGTTGATGTACTCCTTCACCGCGTCGGACTTAAGAGCCGCCACAAGCGCCTTGATCGCCTCGCTGTTCTCATTGCCTTCCTTCACCGCGATCACATTCACATAGGTCTGCGCCGCCTCGGAATCAGACTGCTCATACGCCACAGCGTCCTTCGCCACGGAGAAACCCGCCTCCATCGCATAGTTGCCGTTTAAGACCATAAACGCCACCTCATCTTTCACGCGGGGCACCTGTGCCGCTTCCAGCTCCTGAATCTCCACATGATAGGGATTCTCCTCGATATCGCGCACGGTTGCTTCCAGGCCTACGCCCTCCTTTAAAGTCAGGATGCCGTTATCCTGCAAAAGCAGAAGCGCTCTCGCCTCGTTGGTCGTATCGTTGGGAACCGCAATCACGTCCCCCTCCGCAATCGCGGAAAGATCGCTCTTTGTGCCCGGGTAAATCCCGAAAGGCTCATAATGAATACCGCCCGCGTTTACCAGATGCGTCCCCTGCTCCTCATTAAAGGAATCCAGATAGGGAATATGCTGGAAATAGTTGGCGTCAAACTCGCCGCTCTCCACGACCTGATTGGGCTGTACATAGTCGTTGAAAACCGTCACTTCAAGGGTGTAGCCCTGCTCCGCCAAAATCGGTTTCACCTGCTCTAAGATTTCCGCATGGGGCGTCGCTGAAGCCGCCACCGTAATCGTGCCGTCATCCTTCTTCCCGCCGCAGCCCGTAAGCGCCGAAAGCGCCAGAGCCGCTGTTACAGCTAATACAACTACTTTCTTTTTCATAATTTTCTCCTCCTCTATTATATTACTTCCTCTTATCCAGTTTCACAGACAGCCGCATCCCCAGCGTCTGGAAAATCTGCACCAGCACTACCAGAAGCACCACCGAGACAATCATAATCAGCGTCTCATAACGGTAATAGCCATAACGCATGGCAATATCGCCTAAGCCGCCGCCGCCGACCACGCCCGCCATCGCGGAGTAGCCGAGAATCGTGCCGATGGCAATGGTCACGCCCACCAGAATCGACGTCCTCGCCTCCACTAAAAGCACCTTCCATATAATCGTAAACGTACCCGCGCCCATACTCTGCGCCGCCTCTACCACGCCGTGGTCCACTTCCTTGATGGAAGATTCAATCATCCGCCCGATAAAGGGAGCCGCCGCAATGGTCAACGGTACAATGGTGGCTGCCGACCCTGTGGTCTTGCCGACGAGCGCCCTCGTCAGCGGCATCACCAGAATCAGAAGAATCAGGAACGGAACACTTCGCAGAATATTCGCCAGCACGTCAAGCGCCTTATAAATCACGGCGTTCGGCCGAATCCCCGTCTTATCCGTCACGGCAAGCACAATGCCCCATGGAAGCCCGAGCACATAGCCGAAGAAAGTTGACAGCAGTGTCATAAGTAAGGTGTCCCGCACACCCTCCAGCATCATCAGTGTCAGGTCACTAGTCCACATAGCCGTTCACCTCCTCCACGGCAAGCCCTCTCTGCGCGAGATAAGCCTTCATCTCCTCCTGTACTTTATGGTCGTCCGGCAGGCTCAAAATCATCTCGCCTCTGGCGATTCCCTCCACATTCTTCGTATCCGCCCGCAAAATGTTGATGGGCTGTCCAAACTTTAACACCATATTCGCAATCACCGGCTCGAAAGAAGAGTTGACCGAAAATACAATACGGACACAACATTTTCCTTTCATCAGTTCCTTCTGTCTGTCCTCGAGCGTGCGGCGGTCCGTGCCGCTGCCCTTAAGGATCAGTTCTTTCGCCTCCGCCGTCTTCGGGTGCGCAAAAATTTCCGAAACACGCCCCTGTTCTACCAGATGCCCCTCGCCGATAATCGCCACATGGGAGCATATTTCCCGGACCACCGACATTTCATGGGTAATGATCACTATGGTAATACCGTATTTTTTATTGATTTCTTTTAAAAGCTGCAAAATGGACTGTGTCGTCCGGGGGTCTAACGCGCTTGTCGCCTCGTCGCACAAAAGAATCTTCGGGTTAGCCGCCAGCGCCCTTGCAATCGCCACCCTCTGCTTCTGCCCGCCGGAAAGCTGGGACGGATAGGCCGACGCCTTATCCGCAAGCTCCACGATCTCCAGAAGCTCCTTCGCGCGCTTCTTCGCATCCTTTTTCTTCATGCCCCCGATCACCAGCGGGAAACAAATATTATCAATCACGTTCTTCTGCATCAGCAGGTTAAAATGCTGGAAAATCATGGAAATCTCTCTGCGGGTCTCACGAAGCTGTGCCTCCGTCATTGCTCCCAGATCCTTTCCCTCGATCTCCACCGTGCCGGACGTGGGGCGCTCCAAAAAGTTCAAACACCGCACGAGCGTACTCTTACCCGCACCCGACATGCCGATAATGCCATAGATATCGCCCGCCTCAATGGACAGCGTGATATGCTGCAGCGCCTCCACTTTTCCGTCGTCGGTCTCAAAGGTCTTGCTTAAATCCCGCACCTCGATCATTTCCGTACTCACCTCCCGCTTTTATCCCTGCTCACTATAGTATGAATCCCATGAAATGTCAAGATTTTGCGAATGGCGCGGGCTGAACAACTACGCGAACATCGGCGTAGACAGATACCTGTCCCCCGAATCCGGCAGAAGCGCCACAATCACCTTTCCCTTATTTTCCGGGCGTTTCGCAAGCACTGCCGCCGCATGGAGCGCCGCGCCCGAAGAAATGCCCACCAGCACGCCCTCCTGCGTGGCAATCGCCCTGCCCGCCGCAAAAGCGTCCTCATTGGAAACCTTTATGATTTCATCGTAAATATTTGTATCCAGAATCTTCGGCACGAAATTCGCGCCGATTCCCTGAATCTTGTGCGCGCCCGGCTGTCCGCCCGAGAGAACCGGGCTGCTCTCCGGCTCCACCGCCACCACCTTTATGGCGGGATTCTTTTCCTTTAAGTAAGAACCGACACCCGTTATGGTGCCGCCGGTGCCCACGCCCGCCACGAAAATATCCACTTTGCCGTCCGTGTCCTCCCAGATCTCCGGCCCTGTGGTCAGCTTATGTATCTCCGGGTTCGCCGGATTGTCAAACTGCCCGAGAATAATCGAACCGGGCGTCTGTGCCTGCAGCTCCTCCGCCTTGGCAATGGCGCCCTTCATACCCTGCGCACCATCCGTCAGCACCAGCTCTGCGCCGTATGCCTGCAAAAGTTTGCGCCGCTCCACACTCATCGTCTCCGGCAGCGTCAGCACTGCCCGGTATCCCTTTGCCGCCGCCACGGACGCAAGGCCAATCCCCGTGTTGCCGCTTGTGGGCTCAATGATCGTGCCGCCGGGCTTCAGTTTCCCTTCCCGCTCCGCCACCTCGATCATATGTAAGGCGATGCGGTCCTTCACCGAACCCGCCGGGTTAAAATACTCCAGTTTCACCAAAATCGTGGCATCCGTGACACCATTTTTCTCCTCATAATGGGTCACCTCCATAAGTGGCGTATGCCCGATCAGCTCCGATGCACTCCTTTTAATGTCTGCCATTTCCTTCATCCTCCCTTTTGCACGCCCCACCCCACGATCTCTCCTTTTGGGGATGCGGCGTTTATTTCATACTTATTCGGTATGATTAATATGGATTGATAATACATCAGTTTACCTTCCGTGTCAACCATTATTTTCAAAAAACGGACTGCCTCCGGGGGCGAATTGTGGTATACTCGACACAGACTCACTACAAAAATAAGAAAGGATCGCCATGAAAATACTTTTTATTGAATGGGCAAGCTTCGGAAATGCCGATATAAAGGACGCCTTTGCCAAAGAAGGCCATCAGGTTGTCTGTTTCCCCTTTTCCAATAAGGATCCCCGCCGGGGCGCCGAGATTGAGGCCGGTCTCACAAAAAAACTGCGCGAGACAGTTCCCGACGCCGTCTTTTCCTTCAACTACTTTCCTGTGGTCTCTAACGCCTGCAAGAAAGAAAGCGTCCGCTATATTTCATGGATCTATGACAGTCCCTATGTGATGCTCTACTCCTACACGGTCATCAACCCCTGCAACACCATTTATGTCTTTGACCGGGATCTGTACGAGGAATTTCACAGCGCCGGCATACATACCGTCCACTATCTGCCCATGGCGGCTAATACGGACCGGTTAGACCGTATCGTATCGGAAGCTTCCGGCAATCCGTATCTGTACGATGTGTCTTTCGTCGGCTCCCTCTATAATGAGGACCACAACTTTTTTGACCGCATGACAACCCTGTCGGATTATGCACGGGGCTATCTGGACGCACTCATGGCCGCCCAAATGAAAGTACAGGGCTATAACTTTATTCAGGAGTCATTATCTCCCATTATGGAAGAGTTATATCAGGCGCTTCCCATGGATCCCAATCCGGATGGCGTGGAGACAAGGGAATACCTCTACGCCCAGTACGTAATTAACCGAAAACTCACGGGACTGGAACGGCTGGAATTAATAGAAGCAGTAGCCGCCCGTTTTCCTCTCGACCTGTTCACCCCAAACAGCGGCTTTTCCATGCCAGGACTCTCCAATCATGGTACAGTTGATCCGTATACTGAGGCCCCACTAGTCTTTCACCGAAGTAAGATTAACCTGAATATCTCGCTCAGAAGCATCAAAAGCGGCATACCGCTCCGCGCCTTCGATATTATGGGCAGCGGTGGGTTTCTTCTGAGTAATTATCAGGCGGATTTTTTAGAAAACTTTACCCCAGGGGTAGACTTTGTGTGTTATGAGAGCAAAGAAGATCTGCTGCAGAAAATCAATTACTATCTGATCCACGAAGACGAAAGAACCGCTGTCGCTAAAAGCGGCCACGATAAGATCGCCAAAGCGCATACCTATCGTGACCGCGTAAGGGAAATGCTGTCCGCCTTATAACTGTATATTACCCTGTTCGTCCACTTTTCCGCAGATTTTCGCAGGCACGCCCTTTACAAGGCAGTAATCCGGCACATCCTGCGTCACTACGGCTCCTGCCGCCACCATTGCGTATCTGCCCACCGTATGCCCGCACACGATTGTCGCGTTTGCGCCGATGCTGGCGCCCTTCTTTATCAGGGTCTTTTTATAATTCGCCCGCCCTTTGGGGTAAGCCGCCCGGGGCGTCAGGTCGTTGGTAAACACACAGGACGGACCGCAGAACACATCATCCTCCAGTTCCACGCCCTCATAAACGGAGACATTGTTCTGTATTTTGACGCCGTTTCCGATCTTCACATGGTTGGAAATATTCACATTCTGCCCAAGCACACAGTTCTCGCCGATCACCGCACCCGCCTGCACATGGCAGAAATGCCATATTTTCGTGCCCCCGCCGATCGTCACGTCATCGTCTATATAGCTGCTCTCATGGACAAAATAGTTTTGCACTGCAATCGTTTCTTTTCCCATCTATGCAGCCCTCCCCATCGGAATGGCCGCAAAAACGTATTTAGTTTTTACCCCCCCCCCTTGATTTTTTCCTTCAAACTTCCGCGCGGGATTCCCCACTACCGTAATCCCCGGCTCCACACTTTTTGTCACAACCGCACCCATACCGATCAGGCTGTCCGCCCCTACCGATACCCGGTTGCGGATAGCAGCGTTTAAACCGCAGTATGCCCGCTCCCCTATCTGATCGAATCCCCCTACTATGGCACCCGCTGTCAGCTCCGCATTTTTTTGAATGTGGGCGTCATGCCCGACGTGAATCAGCACATCCAGTTTTACATAATCGTCTATGACTGTATCCCCGCAGCTTCCCACGGAAATATTGTCCCCTGCGCCAACCTCCACAAAGTTACCGATAACCACTCTGCCAAAAGATGGGATGCGCAGCTTATTTCCTTTCTCATCCTCGCACATGGTGAATCCCGGCGAACCGATTACCGCATGGGCATTACATACAAAATCATTTCCGATCACCGCATTTTTAATCACTGCGCCCGCCCCGATACAGGCATTATTTCCGATTACCACATCATGCCCAATCAACGCTGTCGGCTCAATATATGCATTTTCCCCAATCTTTACATTTTCTCCAAGAAAATACCCGCCTTCCGTATACGTATATTTCCTGTTTCTCTCTGCAGCTTCCCTTTTCTTTGCCAGACTGCCGGCAAACCTCACATAGGCAAGCTGCGGATTTTCTGAAAATACTATACAGTTCTCTTTCCACAGCCCGGGGTCGGCCTCTATCCCTTCCTCAGCAAACACAAGGCACCCGCAAAGCCCCCTGATATTTTCCAAGAGGTATGCAACCTTCTTTGTCACATACATAGCCGTGTTTGGCATGGGACTTCCTATATAGGAAACCCCCTGTATTTTAAAATCATAATTCTCGTTTATCTCATGCACATTATATTCCACAAATCTTCCCCCTTACATTCTCCCTTTTCTCTTCCCGCACCAGGCCGCGCGTCACACCCCGAACAGCGCCGCGAGCCTCTGCTGATAGGAAAACTGCTCCCGCACCTTCCACTGCCCTACCTGAGCGATCTTTCTGCGCTCCTTCTCGTGGGACAGGTAGTAATGCACCTTGTCCATACATTCTTCCACACTGTCAAAAACAGCCAGGTCAACGTCCGCTTCAAAATATTCCTCCAGCTCTGCCTGCCGGTTGGTCAGCACGAAGCCGCCGCATGCCATAATATCCAAAACCCTGAGCGGTATCCCCGAATGGATGGAGCGGAGGGATATATTCAGGTTGATTCTGCTCCCGGAAAAGACAAGGGGCATCTGTGTCTTATAGTCAACCACACCGCAGTTACAGTCATTGAGCTTAGGCAGATTTAATGTGGAGGAACCCGTGTACAGCCGAAAGTCATACTGTCCGTCTGCGTCCTTTGCCATACAGGTCAGCAGCCTCCGCCTCTCCTCCACCGTCACCTTCTTTTCAAGGACCGCAGCGAGCAGAATATCCTCCGGCTTTGCAAAGTAATCCTCGCCAAGCATAAGCCCTTCCTTCTCCATCGCCGCCTTAAGCGGGGACACGTCAATCTCTCCCGAATCCACCGCCTCACTTAAGAAGTCCCTGTCATAGGAAAAGCACTGTCTCTCGACCAGCGTATCAAAGTCCCCGGCCCCGCCTTCCGAAAACAGCAGATCATAATAATTATGTTCCCCCGTATACAGCGAGCCCACGAAAGAGACATCGCACCGATACCGCTCCCTTTCCTTTTGGGACGCGCCGTCTATCACACGTCCGAAATATTCGGTATCCACCGGCAGCGGCGCATGGAAAGCCGATTCCACGCCATACTCCGCAAGACGCCGCACCATCTCCCGGTCAAAAATCCCGATATAGTTACACGGCATATTGATCTGTTTCGCATACAGCGTAAAATGCGGGCAGTCATACACCCACGCATAATAGGGAATGGCACATGTATTGCAGATCATAGAGACAATCGGAAAATAATTGAAAGAAATGACCGCATCCATATCATGCTTATGGATAAACGTTATCATCTCCATGGACAGTTCCATATCCCGGGTGTAATGCTTACATTTCCTCCGAAACCAGACGACTTCAAAACCCATTTTTATTAAGTTATCCGCCAGTACCTGTTCGTTGTTGGCGTTCCATGCATATAATAGCAGGCGCATTTGACATCATTCCTTTCTGCATTCTTTATCAGGCCGGTGTAAACCGGGCCATCACACAAAACCGTTTTTCACCCACTCCACCGCTCTCTCATAATCGTGGACCGTATCAATCTCCCGCGTTCTAAGCTCCATAAACGGCACCGGTAAATGGGGCTCGATCAACTGGAAAACATGCCCGTTTCCATTGAGCATCTTGGCCGAGAGCATCTGCGTGACCCCGTTCCACTCATAGTTACCCATACAGTGCGAAAAGGCCCCGACCATTTCCTTCCCATCCTGTTCGAATGTCTGCAGCATCCAGGGATCATCCGATTCAATCGGGTTTCCGCCGACAAACTCATGCCTGCATGCCAGTATCTTTTTCATATCTTCAGGATGAATGAGCATGTCCCCGTCAAGGGAAAGAATATACTTGTTGGCATATTGGGACGCCAGAGCCACACTCGCGCCGGTCCCCGTGTTCTTAAAGTCGTGGTTGAACACGAACAAAATATCTTTTCGGTATTGATTGACCGCCTCGATCACCCTTTTTGCCTGATAGCCAACCACCACCCGGATGTCCGGCTCTTCCTCCAGATACTCGAGATGTCTGATGATAAGCGGTTTGCCGTCCACTTCCACCAGAGCCTTGGTCGTCCCCAGCCCCAGACGGTTTCCCATACCGGCGCAGCTTATGATAATCGTTCTTGAAAAATCCATATGTCCCACTCCTACAATAATTTATTAAGGAAATCTACCAGCTTATCTTCCTGGTACACCACATGCGTCGCACACTCAAGGACGGATGCCGCCACCGGGCGTACGCCGCCATAGCCGATCCCAACCTCCGCCGCCTCAATCATCTCCGCGTCGTTGTTTCCGTCTCCCACAGCCACAAAGGGCAGTACCATCTGCCTGATCACCGCATCCTTGTCCACAATGTTAAATACATCCTGTATGTGGTCGCCGTCCAACAGCGCTTTGGAACAAAACAGGTTTTTCTCCATCCCAAGCTTCTCTATCAGACCCTCGATCCAGACGTCCAAATTTCCGGTGACAATATAACTTCTGGATTTATTGGCCTGTATAAAATCTACCAGAGGCTCATTTAACTCTATATTTGAGACAATTTCCCGTATCTGTGACACAGATGCACTTTTCAGCAGTTCCACTCTCTGCAGAAAGCTCTGCTTAAAAGGCACCTCACCCCGCATACTGCTCTCGGTCAGGTCCTTCATCTGCTCATACACACCGATATGGCCGGCTATTGTCGGAAGGATTTCCTGCCTTGTGACTGTGGAATCCAGGTCAAACAAAAATATATATCTGCTCATAAAATTACCACCTACTTTAAGATTTTCTTTAATCTCTGTATCGTCAATTCCAGTGGATCGTAAAACCTGTACCTCTTGATCTGCCCCTCAAATCTGCTGTTCCTTACCGCCTCCACGAGAGCAGGGAACTCCGTACACCCTAAAACGACGTCCTCACAGTGAAATCTGTCCAAAAGAGCTATAAATCTCTGATACGCATTTTCCCCAAGCGTATTCTGTTTCACGCTTTCAATCAAAAAACGTATTTCCCCGTAGTATTCCTCTGCCGGACTGATACACTTTACCTGTTCCAGATATTTCGGGTATATGCCTTTCTGCAAAGTGCCTTCAGCCGCAATGACCAGCACTTCGGATACCGCTTCCGCATACAGGCTGTCCCTCAGTATTTCGATGATGTGCAGGACTTTCTCCCGCGCTTTTGGGACAAGTTTATATACATCCGGCAGGAATGCGTGGGCCGTTCCACATACCATCACGATATGATCCACATCCATCCCGACCATTTTCCTCATGGACTGTGCTATCATTTCCACCACTTCGTCATAGTCATCCCCATACAGTAACGCCCTTGTCCTGCTTGGCATGGTAAAATCATTATCCATATAGATATGCGGATAGTTTCTCTCGCTTTCTGACGCAAACGCTTCCAGCATGCGCCGATAAAACCCCAGCGTTGCGTATGCCCCGAATCCCCCGATCAGTCCGACTGATTCTCTATACATATACTACCTCTCCAAAATAAAATAATACTGGGCCGTTTCCCTGCGGTTATTTAATCCGTCTTCTGAAAAGAGGAATCCGCTTTGTGTAATCTCAAATCCCGCTTTCAGGAGAGTCTTTTCAAGTACATCCGTCAATTCTCCCCGGGTTCTGTAGATCGCGTTATAGTCATCCCTTAATTCTTCCGAATAAAATCCCTTCAATGTGAGTCTCTCGTCTATGCCAAGCGGTTCCCTGATACATATAACGGCATGATCTTCGACTGTGTCACACAGCTTTTCCATAATGTGAACCAAGTCCGCGTCATTAATATACATGAGAATCCCTATCAGGAGTATCCTGTTATACTTACCTCTGCCGTTTGCCCTAAGAACTTCCTGAAATTCATTTACAGCGCCCACATAGAAGTAACGGTTCGCTTCATGCGGCCGTTTTTTTGCCAGCTCAATCAGATTCCCGCTGAAATCAATCCCACAGTATTCGTCGATCTGCGTCGTGACTGCGTCAGACCATCTCCCGATTCCACAGGCGAGATCCAAAATTCTCGACTGCCCGTCAAGCTTGAGAAGGGGCAGCAGTTTTTCCGTCTCCGCCCGGTTTCTTTCCTCGACAAGCGCCGGATTGTTGTCCTGGTACATCGTCACGGAGTAGGGGTGGTCTTCCGCATATTTACCCGCCCTCTCATTAAAGAAATGCAGGGTCTGTCTGTAGTCGATATCCGTGACGGTCTTTCTGATCCTTGTGTCTTCCCTTTTATGTCCCGGTTCCTTTTCATCCGCAAATTCATTCATTTCTCTTTCCCCACCTTTTATCATCTCTATTGCAGCAGCCCGCAGATGTCCCGATAGATATACTCACTCGCCATGCAGTTATTCAGACTCGCATAATCCAGATGTTTCTTCCAGACTGATTCCCGGAGCGTCTTTCTCTCATCCCTGCCGCCAATAATGGTATCCTGCAAAAAGCTCTCAATCGCACAGTAGTCCTCGCCCCAGACCGTGTCATACGCCTTCATCAGCTCCGTCCCAAGCCGGTTAAAAGCCTGTCCGTTACGCTTTAAAAAGAGGAGCGGTTTATTGACGTACAGATATTCAGCGATAAAGGAGCAGGAGTCCATAATCATGCCGTCTGACGTTTCAAAAATCTCCATATAACTACTCTCATTAACCACTCTCGCATTGGGAAGCGAATCCCATTCCCTCACATACGCATCATACGCCTCGTAGCTTTCAAACACGCCGGCTTCCACCGCCCGCAGGCGCAGATTCGGATGCGGTTTATAGATAAACGATACCTTATCCCGGTATTTTTTTGCCAGATATAGGAGAAAGAAAGCGTTTCTCGGAAAAGTGGAATACAGGATGCCCCCGTATCCGGCTATCGCGTGATGCGGCGCAATGATCACTCTCTTCATCTTTGCCGCATCCTGCCCTTCCGGTATTTTCCAGAGACTCCTTATCTCCTCTTCGCTGTACTTTCTCTTTTCATAGAAGGGGTCCATCTTTGCATAGCCGGAAAAGGCTGTATTTTTCCCTTTCAGCAGGCCGTAGATCTGATAGCCCTCCCGATTTTTCTCGGAATCCACATATACCTTCCACATCATATTGACAAAGCCGCAGTTGTATACACAGTTCACGGCAAAACTTCCGTCCGCGCTGTCAGCCACATAAATCCCGTAAGGAATATAGAGCTGGATGCAGCGAAGCGGAAAAGACAATGGCCAGCACGGCTGCGCCGAAGCGGAAAACCATGTTGTAAGATGGATCAGGATATCCGGCACGCCTCCGATATCCGACCACTCCAGACATGTGTCGCTCTCTGCATCATAAATTTCGCGGACGGCATAGCCGTTTTTCACAAAGTAATCCCTCGTCTGTATATAGGAATCCCTGCGGCTCTCCACATCCCTGTCCATAAGCGGCACTACCACGATATCGCACTCTACCCTGTCGTGGGCCGCGAGAAGACGGTACACGTCCTCCGCCGGCCATTCCGCCGCCGATATTGCCAAAAATACGATTCTGACCTTCTCCCCGTTTTGTACCTTCCTTCTGACGCAGCTGCGTCCGTGCGAGATGGCGACGTCATAGATCTGGCGGTACAGTTCCTGCCCGTCGTCCAGCTCGTCAGCCAGCCGCAGCAGCGAATACAGATGCAGCCAGGTATACCGATCCGATATTTCCCCTGCGTGATTAAAGTCCCCCGCGTCTATGCCCGCAAACAGTTCCTCCACATTTTTTGCATGTTCTGTTTTCCAATTATCCATCTTGAATCTCCAGTCTGCCCCTACTTCGCACTTCCGGCCTGTAAAGCCTCCGCCAGTTCCGCGTTCGCCTGTTCGACAATCCCTTCTGTCAGTTCCGTCCTTAAAACATACTTTATAGCGCTGTCCCATTTCCCCGCTCTCGCAGCCACATACGGGTTTTTCAGTATCTGCGGGAAACATCCAAACAACACTTTTTTCAGCATCTGCAGCTCCTCAAGCGTTAACACATAGCCTTTCTGCAGCATCATGCGGACGCTCAGGCCAAATCCCCAGTCGTACATCATACACGCCAGCTCTTCGGGATAAACCGTCAGGAATCCCCTGCGGTCCAAATCCTCCATCAAAAGCATCCACACCTTAATATTGTCCCATTTTCTTAAATCCCAGTTGCTGTGCATGGTACTGTCCGGCCTCAGCAGATAATAATAGAGCGCCGCATCGACAAAAACATGCTTCTTCTCATATAACCGTACGGGCAGGGTAAAGGAAGGTTCCTCGCAGATCAGATTTTGTGCAAAACGGATCGAATGTTCGCGGATCAGGGCCGTCCGATACAGCTTTCGCATACACCCCAGGGAAAAATCGTCCGTCGATCCCATAAGCAGTTTTCTCTTCATGTCTTCCCGGTCCAATTCCCTGTAATAGCTTCCGCTTCCCTGCTCTATGGTTTTTCCTGACTCTCCCGTGTCAGTCAGCGTTTTATACCGATATTCCACCACGTCCGCATCATATTCCTTCGCCGTCCCATACAGTATCTCCATCGCCCTGTATGCAAGCCAGTCGTCCGCATCGCAAAACATCAGGTACTCCCCGCCTGCATAGGACATTCCCACATTCCTTGCCCCGCCCTGCCTCAGATTCTGTTCTAAAAATATGGCGGTAACCGTGTCCGGGAACTTTTGTTCATACCCGCTGATCTTTTGTCTCGTCGCCCCGTTATCCGTGGACGCGTCGTCAACAAGAATGATTTCCATTTCCCCGGTTCCGATTGTCTGCCCCAGAAGGTGCTCCATACAGCGATCCAGATATACAGCCACATTGTAGCATGGCACAATCACACTTATCTTTTTCATCCGCCCACTCTCTCATCTTTCCCATGATGTATTCTATACGTCGCGCAGAAACGCATTTAAGATCTTTGACGCTTTTTGGGCTCCCGCATCGTTTAAATGATCCGTGTCCAGGAAGTCCCCGTCATGGAAGCAGTCCAGCCCATTCATATCCAGAAACTCCACAGGCGTCTTAAGTCCGTCCAGCGCCCGGTAAATATCTTCCCTGTACTCCGGGTTGATATACTGATTGTACCATCCTGTAAAAGGAAAAATTACGAAAATTATCCGAATATCCCGTTCCGCAAGATACGCCGCCATTTCCTCTACCAGTCTGCCGTTTTCTGTCCTTGATTCCTTGTGCGCAAAAAGGCGGTTATGGTCCGCAGCCCTTTTCCGGGCGTAGGCATCCTTTTCCGATTCCGAAAGCCTCTCCCAGACAATTCCCTTAAGCGAAACGACATTATTCTTCTCCCTGCTTATCAGTTCTCCGTAGTAAGAACCCTGCTCAATCAGAACATTTCTGACCCATTCCCTGCAGAAAGTTTCAAGCAGTTCTGCTGAAAAAACGTCTCTTCCCGACTCTATTGCCTCCTGCATGGGATGGTAGGGACTGTCAATCTGCATGAAATGGGAATCGTGAAAGAGCGGCTCATAGACCGTCCTTACCAGATAATTACTGTTTTTGCTAAGTGACAGGTCCTGAAAAAACATATAGTAGCCTACGTTGATAATGCAGTTCTTTATGGGCTGCTTACCCTCCCGGCAGGCCTTCTTTATATGATGGAAATCATAATAGATGTCCTGTGAGGACACGGAAAAATTAATGATCTCCGTGTCAAAGCATTTTTCCAGTATCCCGTTCATGGCATGCGAGGAGCCTGCCACGACCGTGTCCGCACCGAGCCGCCTGTTCTTCTCATGCATCGAGTCCAGATAACAATAGTCGTAATTGCGCGTCAAATAAGCAAGCGCCAGTCTCCTCAGTTCTTCAAAATACGCACCGCTGAAATATTTCATATGCCGTCCCTGATCCCTATTCCAATTCTGCGAGTTTCTCAAGAGCCATCGGAAAATCGCCGCACTTTCTGTAATACTTAAGCGCCATCTCGCGCTCCCCCATCATCTCGTTGATCAGTCCGAGATTATAGGATGGAATAAAGCTGTTAGCCCCGACCACATGGGCCGTTTCACATGAGAGCGCTTTCACAAACTCCATCATCGCTTTCACATACTGCCCGTTCCTTAAATAAATCAGCCCCATCAGATTAAGGAAATCCGCTGACACCGCAAACTCGTCGTAAACGCCGTCAAGCCCCAGCGCCTCCTCATGCCGCCCCAGATGCAGCAGCGCGTAGCCGTAGCCGATCACCATCATCTGCACATACTCCGCCGCCGGGTCCACATCATAGGCAAGCCCCTTTCCATAATACAGGCAGGCATTCTCATCGTCATGGATCATATTGTACGCCTGCCCAATCTGGAAATAGGTATACGGATTTTCAGGATGCTCTTCCAGATCCTTTTCCAAAAGGGAAATGTTTCTCTGCGCCTTTTCCTTAAGCGCCTCCTCATCTCCTGCATAGCCGGAATGGTCGAGAACGAGAGGAATCCTGAAAGTATCGTAAACATGCTTTTCCGGCTCCCTCAAAACGACCTGCTCGTGGATCGTTCCGCTGTAGCAATAGTATCTGCGGTCAAAAAAGCGCTCCACCAGATCCGCATAGACACTGTCCGTTCCGTTCATCTGATAGTGGTTATTTCTGGACAGAAGCCCCAGCGCGGCAGGGTGCGCCTTTGCCAGCGCGGCCATGGCGTCCACATCTATCTCCTCCAGGTACTCGTCACAGTCAACGACCAGAATCCAGTCATGGGACGCCTGTTCGATAGAAAAATTTCTGGCCGCGGCAAAATCCTGTTTCCAGACATAGTCCGCCACCTTATCGGCATAGCGGGACGCAATCTCCTTCGTGCGGTCTCCCGATCCCGTATCCACCACCACGATCTCCCAGTCATACGCGCGCAGCGGCTTTAGGCATCTCTCGATATTTTGTTCCTCGTTTTTTGCTATCATGCAGACCGATATGGGCAGCATCCTACACTCCTCCTTCTGGTCAAATACCCTTTGAGCGCCGGTAATACCGTATCAGCTCATTTAAGTCCGTAGAGTAGTCGAGCATGGAGCTGCCTTTCTGCTCCTTCTCCTCCTCTTCACAAATATGGATAATGCGCAGGATTATTTCCAGTTCCTGCCCAAAATCCGAACCGGCAAGCATCACATCCGGCCGTGTTTTCACTGTATCCAGAAAGAGCTGGTGCGCCTGGGTTATCTTGCGCTCCCTAAAAAGTTCCTCCAGCCGGCCTTTTAAAGAGAGGGTTTCCGCCTTCTCCTGCGTAAATCCAATCGGCGCCTCATAATAAGTCAGATTGCGGTAGCGGACCCACACATACAGAAGCTGCTCGGAAAGGAAGCCGTAAACTCTCTTGTGGTAATCGTCATAGGCGCTCACGTCTATCTTTTTTTCGACCACGTCAAAAATGGAAAACAGCCATGCCGCATATGCATCAAGCCATTTCTTCGTAGTCACCATAAGATTTCCACAATACAGCTTTTTCCCGTCCAGTACTTCCTGAAAAATCGGCGCACAGTCCGGGTACAATACGGAAATCGCCTCCCCCACCGCTTCCAGGTCATGTATATTATGAGCCTCCGCATAGATATCACGGTAGCGCTGGGCAGCCATGACAGGTTTTGATATAATAATATCATACTGTTCTAAAATCGGCAAAAAATCTGTTCTGGACATTATCCTGTTGTCCTCGTTCAGAAAATACCTTCGATAGTGGCACAAGCCGATATATTCCGTGCTTCGGATATTTTTCCACAGCCAGTACAAACCCGTCAGTTCACTGTAATACGGGTTCTTTACGGAAATATTGTCTCCAACATCGTCTCCCATATAGCCCAGATCATCCTTCAAAGCCCTTCCCACCTGCATCGGATGATAAATCGGATCCGGGGGAACTTCAAAAGCAATATGGGTCATAACATAAATCTGCAGAATACCTTTGCTGTGTTTTGCGTTAATGGCGCTGCAGACGGCGCATAAATCCTCTTCACTGATCGGCAGCTCCAAAAGTTGAAGGACCATTTGGTCCATCTCTCCCAAGTACTCCTTTATATATGGGTTGCTGCGGTAATCCGGGACGCGCCTTACCGTCTCCTCCTTCAGCTCCAAAAAGAATCCATAAGGAACCTTCGTCATGCGCAGGCTGATCATCTTCATCGCCACAAGATAACAGAGCGTCAAAAAAAGATACTCCATTTCCTCCCTGTAATCCGCCAAAAGCCCCCGGCTTTCACACTCAGCCCACATCAGCTTATCCGCCGCCAGTACGTCAAAGTGATGCGGCGAGTCCGGCTGAAGGACAGTGGACGCCGGATTGACAAAATAGTGATACAGTTTTTCTTCCGTCACATATACCCTTACAGCATAAAAATACAGGAGCGTCACAAAAAAGTGATCCTCGTACGCAAGCCCTTCCGGGAAGAAAATCTGATTGTCCTGCACAAATTTGCCGGAATATAGTTTATCCCACACCCGAAAACCAATCGAACCGCAGGCAATAAAGGTCTTTCTCTTTTCGGCATTGTCGATGCAAAACAGGCGTTCCGATGCCGCCGCAGATCCTGAAACGCTGTGCAGGTTTTCTACCCCTGTGTCACGCCAGCTCTGGCACATGGCGATATCACAGTGATGCTCCGTCATCTTCCCATATAGCTTTTCATACATATCCGGCTCGATCCAGTCGTCGGCATCCACAAAACCGATATAGGGAGCCGAAGCGTACTGCAGCCCGATATTCCTGGCGCGCCCCTGACGTCCGTTCTCGTCACAGTGGACGATCATCACCGACTCCGGGCAGGCTTCCTCACATTGAACCAGCTTCTCCCATGTGCCGTCTGTGGAGGCGTCATCCACGAAGATGAGCTCCAGCTGCTCCACGCCGACCGTCTGTGACATAAGGGAGCGGAAGCACCTGTCAATATACTTTTCCACATTATAGCAGGGAATAATAACGCTGATCTGCTTACTCATGAGACCTCCTTCGCCGCTCCGGCATATAAACTGAAAAAGAGCCACCCGACCGGGTGGCTCTTGATCGCCAACTAAGCAATATTCCTCTTTATCAAGCCAATTAGCCGAGTAAGGACAGTGCAAGCTGATTGCCCTGGTTTGCCTGGGACAGCATGGATGTGCCCGCCTGCTGCAGG